>Ga0209616_1000032_pt1 | contig 39125 bp, 28 predicted proteins | sample FlocCalmetaG_FD_184153 | JGI IMG/M metagenome (GOLD analysis project Ga0209616, IMG submission 184153) | Freshwater bacterial and archeal communities from Indian Creek, Illinois, USA - Floc-Cal metaG (SPAdes) (version 2) | ecosystem: Environmental > Aquatic > Freshwater > Unclassified ...
ATACAAGTTGTAAGGATAATAACATTGCAGAAAGTAGAAAACCAAGGAATCCAGCTAATATTGTATTGTTTAACACATTAGGCCTGACGGGAGAAATTGGAATACGAGCATAATCTATAATATGCATATTTTCAACACCGAAAATTTGAACTGATTTTTCTTCAAGTACTTCAGAGAGAGTGTTAACAAATTGTGTAGCTCTTTCAGGAAGAGGGTCATCGAAGGAAATATGAATAAATCTGGAATCCGGCACTACTGTTATAAGTAAGTTAGGACCAATCGGTATATTATTGTAGCCTGCAGGCAGTCTTGCGGTAACTTCTTCGAGAACGAGACTTGTCATAATTAACTGACGAAAATCTATTGCAAGACGTTGGCCAAGTGTTATATCGGCTACAGTTAAATTTTCTTGCGCATCGCCTTCTCTCCCGATAAATACTGTGCTTGAAGCCCTGTAAATCGGCGTCATTAGATTAACTGTAACATAAAAAGATGTTACTGAAAAAAAAGTTATGGACAAAACTAATATCCACCATCTTTTTAGCAACTCAATTGCAATTTTACTTACTTCTACTGATTTGATACTTGAACTCATATGTTTACCTCTGCAATCTTTTTTAGTAACTTTCAGTAACAGAAGAGAATAGTGTACGCTTACTTTAATACTAGCATATTATAAAATTTTCCTCAAGAGATTTCAGGCAGACAAAAGAACCGTCCCCTTGTCTTTTGTCTTTAAATCCATTGGCTGTAAAGCATTTCAAGTCTTTCTTCAAGTTGTTGTTTTTGCTGACACAGCCTATTCAATTTTTGGTAATCAGTATGGGGGAAACCAGATTCTATTTCATCATCAATTATCCCTAACTCACTTTCCGCCTCATGTATTAAAGATTCCCAAGGAACCGGTTTTGCAGGCTGCTCTATGACTTTGACTGCCTGTTTTTTCTTTTTCTTGTTTGTATGGGATTTATAGGACTGACTTTCTGTGTTTAAGCAAGCTAAAGAGTATTCGTCAAAATTGCCGTGAAAATCAGTAATATTGCCGTCCTTCATGCTCCATATCCTTGAAGCGAATTTGTTCAAAAAATACCGGTCGTGGGATATGAAAATCATAGTGCCGTTAAAATCAGATACAGCATCTTCAATCCATTCCCTTGATTCAATATCAAGGTGGTTGGTAGGTTCGTCAAGGATTAAGAAATTCACCTTGTTTTGCATAAGCAGACATAGTTTCAAGCGGCTTTTCTCGCCACCGGAAAGGTTGGCTACTTTTTTCAGCACGTCTGGAGATTTGAAACGGTAGGATGCCAAAATGCTTCGGACTTTCTCTTCGGTTAAACCGCTTGTGTATTGCAAAGTTTCCAGAACAGTTGCATTTTCGTCCTCGAAGGTGATAATTTGGGGCAAATATGCAATTGTAACATTGCTGCTTATCTTGATGACACCGTTGTCACAGGGTTCTTCGTCCACTATCATCTTCAAAAGCGTGGACTTGCCGCAACCATTAGCGCCGATTAGAGCAATACGGTCGTCTCTCCAAACAGTAAGGCTTATGTCATGTAGCAACAAATTAGCTCCATAGGCTTTACTTACCGATTCAAGGGATAGGATTTGTTTAGCCGCATAGCCGCCGCTGTTGAACTCCTCTTCCAGCTTTCTTGTTGTTGTAGTAGGTTTTTCTATTTTGTCCATGTGGTCAATTCGCGATAAGATAGCATGATGCTTTGTGGTGAAGCGATTCTGCTCAACAAGCCATTTTGCCCTATCTTCAATCCGTTTGATTTCCTTTTGTTGGCGTGCGTATTGCTCTGCCTGCGTAATATACCTGCGTTGCTTTTCATCGGCGTAGCTCGAGTAATTTCCACTGTAAAAATGTGCTTTGCCATTATCAATCTCAATTACCCGAGTGATGACTTTATCGAGAAATACCCTGTCATGGGAAATAATTACGACAGTGCCCGGAAATTGACGCAGGAAATTTTCCAGCCATTCAAGTGATGACAAATCGAGGTGGTTCGTTGGCTCGTCAAGCAGAAGAATGTCGCCATCGCGCAGAAGAATCCGAGCTAAGTTTACCCGTGTTTTCTCGCCGCCACTAAGCAGACTGAATGGAGTTTGCCGCATATCAGACGAAATGGTCATTCCGTTGCATATTTTTTCGATTTTTACATCTAATTCATAGCCGCCAAGCCTTTCGAAATCATCCATGAGTTTGCCATATTGATTCAAAAGTGCAGGGTTGCCATCACCCTCAATTTTTTTTATTTCATCATGAATAGCCATTACTTCGCTAAACGACGAGCGCAGAATATCTTCGACAGTATCATTCTCAGCAAAGACAGGAATTTGAGCAAGAATCTCAACTTTTTTGCCCGTGGCTTTTGAAATGCTACCGCTCTCATAATACTCATCGGCGGCAATTACCTTGAACAATGTGGTTTTGCCGGAACCGTTTTTACCCAGCAGACCAATTTTTTCACCATTGTAAATTTCAAAGGTGATGCCACGAAGCACATGGTTTGAACCGTAATATTTGTGCAGTTCTTGCACCGATATATCTATCATAATCAAGAAACTCTTTTCTATTGCGAAAATAAGCCGTATTTTATCGCTTTTTTCTACCGAAATCGAATAATTCTCAAGATCAAATCTCCTAATGTATAAAGTTATACAATTAGAATTTTATAGTATGTACTGACATTTTTCAAATTATTTGTCCGGCTGGTTCTCTAAATGGGTTTGTCCGCAGATCAATAAGCGGAATCGCGTGAAAACAATCAAGGTGTTTTAACAAGCATCGGTAACCGTCCCTTTTTGAACTTGTAATTTTGGTGTCTGTGTGATAAATTATCGTATTAGAGCAAGAATTTTCGCTTTAGGAGTTTTAGATGCAAAAGTGCCTTTTGGTCATTGACGGCAACAGTTTGATGCATAGAGCCTTTTATGCATTGCCTTCGTTAAGTAATAAAGAAGGCATACTTACAAATGCTGTTTTTGGCTTCATGAACACGTTTTTAAGATTGCTCGCAGATTACTCTCCGAATTATGTCGCAGTTGCTTTTGATATGAAAGGACCCACTTTCAGGCATATTGAATATAGCGATTATAAAGCGACACGCCAGAAATCGCCTGAAGGTTTAGGACATCAATTCGGACTTCTTATAGAATTGCTTGAAGCTTTACCCGTAGCTGTTTATCAACATGAAGGCTATGAGGCAGACGATATACTGGGCTGGCTGTCTAAAACAGCGGAAGCTCAAGGCATACAGGCATTGCTTGTTACCGGTGATAAGGATGCGCTGCAGCTGATTTCGCCCTTGACATCAGTTCTTATGACTAAAAAAGGAATAGCTGTTGTAAAACCATATGATGAGAAAGAACTGAAAAACGAGTACGGGCTGGAACCATGGCAAATTATTGAGCTAAAAGCGCTTATGGGCGACAGTTCGGACAATATCCCGGGAGTACCGGGAATAGGCGAGAAAACCGCGCTTTCTCTGCTTAGCCGATATGGTTCTTTAAACGGGGTTTTTGAGAATCTTGATCAAATTAACGGAGTAAAACTTAAAGAAAATCTGTTAAATAATAAAGACTTAGCCTATCTCAGCAAAAAACTAGCAACGATAGTAAGAGAGTCGCCTGTTCAGGTTAACCTTGAGGATTGCAGCTTAAATATTAAATCTTCTACTGAACTCATTAGAAAGCTTGAGTGGCTTGGCTTCCAGGGCATGATAGGGAAAATAATCTTAAATGAAGATAATCTGTCCAATGTGGGAAGTGACTCGATTGAAAGAAAATTTATTGAAATAAATTCTGTCGAGGAATTAAAAGTTATATCCGATCGAATTACTAAGGAAGGCAATATTTCGCTTTGTGCGGGGGATTTTCTTACTATAAGCGCGGATAATTATCCGGCGTATAAAATCAATCTTGAAATGCGAGAAGCTTTTGATTATCTAAAAGAGATACTTGAAAATAAATTGATAGAGAAGTCAACATATGACTCAAAAGCGCTTTTACATATTGCTCATAAATCGGGAGCAGATATTAAGGGTATCAAGTTTGATGCCCGGATAGCGGGATATTTATTAAATCCAGCTCATCAGAAGTATGAACTTAAACAACTTGTATATGACTACTTAAATATTGATGTTAAAAATCCCGGTGCGGAGGATGTAAATGCGCTAAAAAGCGCTATGCTTACCAGGCTTAAAGATGAAGCGATGCTTGATTTATTTGAAAATATAGAGCTTCCGCTTGCCAAACTTTTATTTTCCATGGAAATCGAAGGTTTTAAAGTAGACAGACAAATGCTTGAAAATTTGGGCATCGAGTTTGCCGGCGTTTTGAAAATATTAACCGAAGATATACATAATATGGCAGGTATTGATTTTAACATTAACTCAACGAAGCAACTTGGCGAAGTACTGTTTGAAAAGCTTGGCCTTCCTGCAGTTAAAAAAACTAAAACCGGATATTCTACCGATATCGAGGTACTCGAGCAGCTAAAAGGCAGACATCCAATAATTGAAAGCCTTATTGAATATCGCCAGATTGCAAAGCTGAATTCAACTTATATAGACGGCCTTGTAAAGATGATCGATCCGGATGACGGTAGAATACACTCAAGTTTTAATCAGACTGCAACCACCACAGGAAGAATCAGCAGCACTGATCCTAATTTGCAAAATATCCCTGTCAGGGTGGAGATGGGAAAACGTATCCGTAAGGTTTTCGTGCCAAGCGATGACCATATATTGGTGGATGCTGATTATTCTCAGATAGAACTGCGAATACTTGCGCACATGTCGGCTGATCCGGTTTTTATTGAAAGCTTTTTGTCCGGTGAAGATATACACCAAAAGACTGCTTCTGAGATTTTCGGGATTACACTTGACGATGTGACAAATGAACAGCGTAGCAGCGCAAAAGCGGTAAATTTTGGGATAGTTTATGGCATAAGCGATTTTGGATTATCTCAGAATCTTGGAATAAGCATGGGATTGGCTAAGGGATACATAGACAGATATTTCAGCCGTTATCCTAAAGTCAGGCAGTATCTTGATTCTTTGGTGGAATCAGCCGAAGAACTTGGGTTTGTCACAACTCTTATGGGCAGAAGAAGATATATCCCTGAAATCAAATCGCGAAATCATACTGTGCATTCGCTTGGAAAGCGTCTTGCCATGAACACCCCGATTCAGGGAACCGCCGCGGATATAATCAAAAAAGCTATGATTGATGTGCATACTGAACTTATTACAAGAAAGCTAAGATCAAGACTGATATTGCAGGTGCATGACGAACTCGTGGTTGACGCCTATATTAATGAAATAGATGAAGTAAAGGAATTGCTACAGGACAAGATGGCAAATGCTGTAAAGCTATCTGTGCCTTTGCCTGTTGAAGTAGGGGTGGGTAATAACTGGTATGAAGCTAAGTGGTAAGCCAATGAAAGTGATAGGGCTGACAGGTGGTATAGCTTCCGGCAAATCGACGGTTGCAAAGATGCTTGAAAGCCTTGGCGCACACATAATAGACGCCGATAAGATCGCAAGAAATCTGGTTGCGATTAACATGCCCGCATGGTTTAAAATAAAAGAGTGCTTTGGGGAAGATTTTTTTCTGGCGAATAGCGAGATTGACAGGAAAAAGCTAGGGAAAGCAGTATTTGCTGATGAATCCATGCGAAAAAAACTCGATGAAATTATGTTTCCATGTATAAAAAGTGAAATTTCTAAAAAAATTGATATGCTAAAAGATAAAGAAGCTACAGGCGTTATTGTGATTGATGCAGCCCTGCTTATCGAGGCAGGTTGGCATGTATTGGCTGACGAGGTGTGGCTAATAAAAATTGATGTCAATACCCAGCGCAAGCGCTTGATTAAAAGGGATACTATATCGGACATACAGGCGCAAGAAAGAATTGACAGTCAAATGAGCCTCGAAAAGAAGGCACAATTTGCAGATAATATCATCAATAATTCTTCATCTTTTGCTAATACCGAGAAACAGGTGAAGAGGCTATGGAAAGAAATTTGTCAGATACCTGCACAATGAGAAAACGTATAATCGCTTTTCTATATTACATCTTTGCGTTACTTCTTGTAGCGACTTTTCTTGCAGGGTGTTTTCATAATTATATTACAGATCCTTTAGGTAACGCTACGGTTCAAGAAGGTCATGAGATAGACTCACTTGAGGAAGTGCTGCCGCAAAAAGGAGGGGAAATAAGAGTGCCGGTACCTGTACCGGATACTTTTAATCCTTTGTTGGCGCATACAAAAGGGTTATCAGGTTTTTTAGGCATTATGTTTGAAGGTTTGTTCGAGCTTAGCGAGGATCAAAGCCCTGTTCCGGTGCTTGCGCATTCCTGGGAGGTTCAAGAGGACGGGCGCGTATGGCATATAAAGATACGTGAAGGAGTCAAATTCCACGATGAGCATGAGCTGACGGCTGAGGATGTGATTTTCACTTTTAAGGCTTTGCAGGAAGGCATCTTAGGCTCGCCATACGAACGTGGTTTGGTTGCTCATCCTGATATTGAAACCATGGTAGCGGACGAAAATGATGCGTTTGCCGTTTATGTGCATTTGTTCGAGCCAGTCCACAATATGAGGGAATTGCTGACTTTTCCGATTTTACCTTTGCATGTATACCAGTCAAACGCTTTTATGCTGGAAAATAAGGGCAATTTTGACTTTTTACCAATAGGCACTGGGCCTTTTAAAGCCGACAGCGCTAGATTTGATGCTTTATCGCATTTAAGGGTTGTAAGAAATCAGGATTGGTGGGGCGGTGAAACTTATTTAGAGTCTGTCCTCGGGTTGGTTTACGAAGACGAAACTTTGGCGAGGGCTGCTTTCGTTCTGGGAGAAATCGACGTTTTTGACAGTGTTGAGCTGTTTGCAAGTGTACATGCGATAGGAAGGCAAATTCAAAGACACACTTTTGTGACATCACGTTTTGAATTTATCGGTTTTAACCATGCCCACCCGATTCTTTCTGATTTATTGGTTAGAAGAGCTATTGCACACGCGATTGACAGACAGCAGATAATAACCGTAGTTTATAACGGTAATGCTCAGAATACCGAAGCGCCGGTTCTTCCTTCATCATGGCTTTATAGGAGTGGACATGGGATTTTTGACGCAGATATAAATAAAACATCAGAACTGTTAATTCAGGCAGGTTGGACAGGCGTTGATGAGAATGGTATCAGGTTTAAGGAAACTGAAACAGGACATATGCCGATGAATTTTCGTCTTTTGACTAATATGGAGAGCGGTCTTAGAAGGCATGCACAGGAATTGATAGTCAATCAGCTTGAAGCTGTGGGTATATCTGTAGAAGTGCAAATCTTGCCTTTGGATGAATTTGCAGAAGCCTTGAGAACAATGGATTTTGATGCGGTGTTGACCGGATATTCCGTAGCGAGATTTCCCGATTTAAGTTTTAACTTATATTTAGGGGATGGTGCGTTGCCTATTACGTTTTACGAAAGTGATGCGCTTGATTTGTTAATGAATGAAGCTGCTAGAGAATACGATCAAGAAAGGCTGAGCGAGATTTATGTTGATGCCCAGAAATATATAAGTGAACAATTGCCCGTTATAAGCTTGTATTTTAGAACCGGCTCGCTGCTTGTAGACAAGAGCGTTAAAGGTATTATGGTTCCTGTTTCGCAGGATATTTACCGGGGTATAGATAAATGGCATATTTCGCGATAAGCGCTTAACAAAGCTTGTTTGTGATATCGGCATAAGATATAATATCGTTAACAAACAAGTTAATTTCAAACCACGGAGGACATATAAAATGAACCTGGAAGAATCGTCTCGCGAATTGGCGTTAACCGAATACCAGCTATACTTGTTCAATAACGGTACAAATTACTATTGTCAAAACATGCTGGGTGCGCATATTTTCAATCAAACAGACGAGCTTTTGGTACGATTTACTGTCTGGGCGCCTAATGCGAAAAATGTTTCAGTTGTCGGGGATTTTAACGATTGGGACAAAGAGGCTCATCCAATGCAAAAACTTGGTGATACTGGTATTTGGCAGCTTTTCATCCCTAACCTTTCGCAAGGGGATATATACAAATATCAAATAGAAGCTATAGATGGGCAAGTATTGCTAAAAGCTGATCCTTACTCATTTTTTAGTGAATTAAGGCCTGATACTGCATCGGTAGTTTATGAGCTTGAAGGGTATGAGTGGCGTGATCAAGAATGGCAGGAGAAAAAAGCTGTAACCGCTCAATACGACAAACCGGTTTTGATTTATGAAGTACATGTCGGTTCATGGAAAAGAAAAGATGACGGCAGCTTTTTGACATACAGGGAATTAGCATCGCAACTCATTCCGTATGTCAAGGAATTAGGGTATACTCATATAGAGCTGATGCCACTGGCCGAACATCCTTACGACGGTTCATGGGGTTATCAGATTACAGGCTATTTTGCGATGACCAGCAGGTATGGCACTCCGCATGATCTCATGTATTTTATAGATGAATGCCATCTGGCGGGCATCGGCGTAATTATGGATTGGGTACCTGCGCATTTCCCGAGAGATGCCCATGGGTTGAGACGGTTTGACGGCACTGCACTTTATGAGCATGAGGATTCTAGACAGGGTGAGCATCCTGATTGGGGAACTCTCATTTTTAACTTTGGCCGTTGCGAAGTTGTGAGTTTTCTTATATCTAATGCGCTTTTTCTGCTTGGGACATATCATGTGGACGGATTGCGTGTAGACGCTGTAGCATCTATGATCTACCTTGATTATGGGAAAAAGAGCGGAGAATGGGTTGCAAACCGTCATGGTGGCAGAGAAAACATAGAAGCCATAGAATTCGTTAGAAAGCTTAACGAGGCCATTTACAAGTACTATCCAAACACTTTGATGATGGCTGAGGAATCAACTTCCTGGCCAATGGTGACAATGCCCACATATCTTGGAGGATTAGGGTTTAATTACAAATGGAATATGGGTTGGATGAATGATATTCTAAAGTATATGTCGCTTGACCCGATTCACAGAAAATGGCATCATGGTGCTTTGACATTTTCTTTGGTTTACGCTTTTTCGGAAAACTTTATTCTACCCTTATCACATGACGAAGTGGTACACGAAAAAAAATCACTTCTTAATAAAATGCCGGGGGATTATTGGCAGAAATTTGCCGGACTAAGACTTCTTTATGCTTATATGATGGGGCATCCCGGAAAAAAACTGGTGTTTATGGGTGGAGAGTTTGGGCAATTCATAGAATGGAAATATGACAGCAGCCTTGATTGGTTGCTTTTAGATTACGATATGCATAAGAAAACTCATTATTATGTTAAATGTTTGAACAAATTCTATTTTGATCATGCCGCACTTTGGGAATGCGATCATGGCTGGGAGGGGTTTGAGTGGATAGACAACGGGGATTATAACAATAGCGTTATAGCTTTTATGAGAAAAGCAAAGAACGATGATGATAAGATAATAGTCGTGTGTAATTTTACCCCTGTCGTACAGTATGATTACCGGATTGGCGTGCCGTTTAAGGGTAATTATACTGAGATATTCAATTCTGATATAATCGGTTTCGGAGGATCGGGACAGACCAATCAAAATCTTACTACAGAGGATTTGCCGTGGCATCGCAGTCAGTATTCATTGAGCATTAAATTACCCCCTTTGGGAGCGGTGTTTATTAGAAGGAGTGAGTGAATTGTGTTGAAAGTACTTTTTGTCGCCTCGGAGGCAGCGCCTTTTGTCAAAACGGGAGGGTTAGGAGAGGTTATCGGCTCATTGCCGGCCGCTCTTAGGGCTTTAGGAGTGGACGCAAGAGTGATAATACCTAAATACAGGTCATTATCCAAAGAGTATAAGGACAATATTAAATACTTAAAACACATATACATAGACTTAAGCTGGCGCAAGTTATATTGCGGAATAGAGCAATATGAGCATAACGGCGTTCCGGTTTACTTTATCGACAACATGTATTATTTTGATAAAGATTACCTGTATGGATATGGAGATTTGGAAGTTGAGAGGTATGGTTTTTTTTGTAAAGCAGTCCTTGAAGTTTTAACACATATTGATTTTATACCTGACATATTGCATTGCCATGACTGGCAGACGGGACTATTGCCGTTTTTGCTGAAAACGCAGTATAGTAAAGAATTAGCCAATACTCGTGCGATTTTTACAGTGCACAACTTAAAATTCCAGGGACTTTTCCCGAAAAGGCTTTTAGGTGATGTGCTTGGAGTCGGAGACGAATATTTTACACCGGATAAACTTGAATTTCGCGGAAATGTCAATTCGTTAAAAGCAGGGCTCGTTTATGCGGATGTTATAAGTACCGTAAGCCCAACCTATGCAGAAGAAATACAGGAGACATTTTATGGAGAAGGTCTGGAGGGTATATTAAGGGCGAGAAAACATGAGCTTTACGGTGTATTAAATGGAATCGATTATGAAGCATACAACCCCAAAACCGACACACTGATTTTCAAAAATTACGGATCGGACAACTGGGAACAAGGGAAATCGTTCAATAAAAAGGAATTACAGAAAACACTCGGGTTAACAGTCAAACCTGACGTTCCGATTATAGGGATAGTAGCAAGGCTTGTATCTCAGAAAGGTTTGGATTTGGTATCATGTGTTCTAAAGGAAATGCTGGAGCTTGACGTTCAGCTAATAATTCTCGGAAGCGGTGAAAGCTCCTATGAAGACATGTTCAAGTATGCCGCATACAAAAATCCTGACAGAGTTTTTGTAAATATTGGTTATGATGATACATTGGCGCACCGGATTTATGCCGGAGCTGATGTGTTTTTGATGCCTTCTTCCTTTGAACCTTGCGGACTCGGTCAATTGTTTGCCTTAAGATATGGTGCTATACCTATTGTGAGAGAAACAGGAGGGCTTAAGGATACCGTTGAGTCCTTCAATGAATTTACAGACGAGGGTAACGGATTCAGCTTTACCAATTACAACGCTCATGATATGCTGTTTACAATAAGGAGGGCGTTAAGCTTCTATTCACAACCTGAGATATGGAGTGCGCTGGTCAAAAGGGCTATGGAGTCTGATAACAGCTGGGAGCGATCGGCTGAAAAATATATTGAAATTTACAAAAAAATTGTTAATTAAAGAAAGGAACACTTTATGGAAAATTCAACCTTGAAATCATTGGAAAAGGAAAGCATAATAGAATCGATACGCTCAAAACTTATGAGCTTTTACGGGACAACAATTGAGGATGCTACAAAAGTTCAACTTTACAAAGTGATAGCTTTAAGTGTCAGAGACGCCTTGATGGAAAAGTGGTTGCACTCAAATGATTCAGTTGAAAACTTAAACGAGAAAAAGCTTTATTATCTGTCAATCGAATTTATGATCGGCCGTCTTCTAAGAGAGAATATGATCAACACATTAAAAGAGGAACAATTTAAAGAGGTATGCGTTGATATGGGTATAAATTTAGATGAGATTGCCGGGGTAGAGAGGGAAGCAGGGCTAGGTAACGGCGGCTTGGGAAGGCTTGCCGCTTGCATATTGGAATCAATGACCACTGCGGGACTTCCGGCTATAGGTTGCGGCATAAGATATCAGTACGGCCTTTTCAAACAGAGCATTGTAAATGGGTATCAGGTGGAGTCGCCCGATCCTTGGTTGCAGGATGGAGGAAATGTTTGGGAATTAATAAGGCCTGAGCAGCAAGAAGAGATACGGTTTGGCGGTTTTCTCGACCCAAAGTGGGTTGACGGCAAAATGATAGTCCATCATCACGATTATGATACTGTTTACGCCGTGCCATACGATATGCCTGTCGTGGGTAACGGAGCAAAACATGTAAACACCCTCAGGCTTTGGAGGGCAAAATCTTCTGATGAATTCAGTATGGAATGGTTTATTAAAGGTGATTATATCAAGGCTATTGAGGAAAGGGAGAAGGACGAGAACATTTCAAGAGTACTTTATCCCGATGATGTTCACTTTCAAGGGAAGGCCTTGCGCTTGAAGCAGTATTATTTCTTTGTATCGGCGACGATTCAAAACATAGTGCACACCTTTAAGAAGCAACACTCTGATTTTAACTTATTTCCCCAAAAAGTAGCAATCCATATCAACGATACACATCCTGCAATTGCTATTCCGGAGCTTATGAGAATTCTGCTGGATCAGGAGGGTTTGGAATGGGATGCCGCATGGGAGATAACAAGGGATTCTTTTGCCTATACAAATCACACAGTAATGCAAGAAGCGATGGAAAGATGGTCTGTGCCTCTTTTTAAAGAATTGCTTCCAAGGATATATTCGATTATTTTTGAGATAAATGAACGTTTTTGCAGGAAATTGTGGCAGTTTTATCCGGGAGAGAGGGATAGAATTTCTCACATGGCAATTATTGCGTATGACGAGATCAGAATGGCGAATCTATGCATCGCTGGAAGCTTTTCGATCAACGGCGTATCCGCTTTGCATACACGCATATTAAAGGAAGAAATTTTCAAGGATTTTAACCGTGTGTACCCTGAGAAATTTCACAATGTCACAAACGGAGTAACTCACAGAAGATGGATGCATTATGCGAATCCGGGCCTAGCTTCCCTTGTGAGCGATACTATAGGTGACGGATGGATATTAAACCCTTCCGAATTGAAAAATCTTCATAAGTATGCGAGCGATACTTCATTTCAAAATGCATTCGCCGGTGTTAAAGCTAAAAATAAAGAGCGCTTAGCGAAATATATATTTGACACAAAAGGCATAAAAATTGATACTAACTCAATGCTTGACGTGCAAGTTAAGCGTATTCATGAATATAAAAGACAGCTTTTGAACCTCTTGCATATTATGCATTTGTATAATCATGTTTTGGACGATTCAGGGCATCAAATACATCCGAGGACTTTCTTGTTTGCAGGAAAAGCCGCACCGGGTTATCGTATGGCTAAGCTTATAATAAAGCTTATACACAGCGTAGCCGACACTATTAACAACGATCCGCGCATGCATGACTTGCTTAAAGTTGTTTTTCTTGAAGATTACAGGGTATCGGTTGCTGAACTTATTATACCGGCCGCAGAATTAAGCGAACAGATTTCGACGGCAGGCAAAGAAGCTTCGGGTACGGGGAATATGAAGCTTATGTTGAATGGGGCTTTAACGATTGGCACATGGGATGGTGCTAATATTGAAATGCATGATTCTGTGGGAAGCGATAACATGTACCTTTTTGGCTTAAAAACTGATGAAATTCGTAATTTACACAATCAAGGATATGGCTATAATCCGAGATCTTACTATGAGGAAAACAAAGAGCTAAAAAAAGTGCTCGATCAACTTCTAAATGGTATATACGCTAAAGAAAATCCAATGCTGTTCGCTGACATTTTCTATTCGCTGGTTGCCGGCGATCCTTACATGTTGCTGGCTGATTTTGAAGCATATCGGCAAACTCAGCGCAGAGTCGATTTAGACTATAAAAATAAAGAATTGTGGTGGAGCAAGGCGATTAACAATGTCGCTTGCGCCGGTGCCTTTTCCAGTGACAGAACTGTAGCAGATTATAACACTCTGATTTGGAAACTTAAATCGAAAGACAAGATTTGACAGGGAGTCTGAATATGAGCGACTTATGGGGAATTCATGATTCCCATGACTTGTTTTACAGAGAGCCGTTCGGTGCTGTTGAAACCGGAACCGAAATAACGATCAGAATTAAGATTTATGCACCTTTTACCGTAACGTCGGCAGTATTGAGACTTTGGCAGGACGGATTAGGTGAAAGGAAAATAGAGATGGTGAAAGAAGGTCAGGAAGAAGCTGCGCAGATTTTTATCGGCAAAGTTTCTACGCCTTCAAGTACAGGATTATTGTGGTACTACTTTATAGTTCGCGGTCGCGGAAAAACTTACTATTATGGCAGTAATCCCGATGGTTTGGGCGGATTGGGGCTGTTTACCGAGTATCCGCCCTATTCATATCAAATAACCTTATACAAAAAGAATTTCAAAACGCCTGAATGGTTTAAAGACAGTGTTATGTACCAGATTTTCGTGGACAGATTTTTTGACGGAAGCGAGAACAAGGAGCTGCTTAAGTTAAAAGATAATTGCATAATACATGAGTCTTGGGACGAACAGCCCTTATATAAGCCCGACCCTGTAGCTAAAGAAGTTCTATGCAATGATTTTTTTGGAGGTAATTTACCCGGAATACTTAAAAAACTGCCTTATTTGAAAGAACTTGGCGTTGACGTTTTGTATTTAAATCCCGTTTTTGAAGCTTATTCAAATCATAAGTACGACATAGGGGACTATAAGAAGATTGATCCTGCGTTCGGGGATTTGGATGTGCTACAGAAATTATGCAAGAGTGCGGACGCAATGGGCATACGAATTCTGTTTGACGGAGTGTTCAGCCATACCGGAAGCGACAGCGTTTATTTTAACGAAAAAGGCAGGTATCCTGAGATTGGAGCTTACCAGTCAAAAGATTCTCCATATTTTCGCTGGTATCGCTTTATTAAATATCCGGATGAATATGAGAGCTGGTGGGGGATCAAAACTTTGCCCAATGTCAATGAGATGGAAAATTCATATATGGATTTTATTATCGAAGATGAAGACTCTGTTTCTAAATATTGGATTAAACGAGGGACTAAAGGCTGGAGACTTGATGTTGTGGACGAGCTTCCCGATGAGTTTCTGAAAAAGTTTAGAAAGTCAGTCAAATCCGCCGACAGTGAAGCTGTGATAATCGGGGAAGTGTGGGAGGACGCATCTAGAAAAGTAAGCTATGGCAAGAGGCGTGAGTATATCTTAGGTGAGGAACTGGACTCGGTTATGAACTATCCATTGCGTGAAATGCTTTTTAAGTTTCTTTTAGGTGAATGGGATGCCTGGCAGATGAATCGAGGGATTCTTAGCCTTTTTGAAAATTATCCGGCTCATATTTTTTATTCGCTCATGAATATGTTGGGAACTCACGATGTTGCACGGGCAAAAACTATACTTTCGGGAGCGCCGCCAGATCACATACTTACTAAAGATGAGCAGGCAGGATACAGTATGAGCCCTGAAATGGAGGATTTGGCCAACAAGCGCTTGAAGATAGCGTGTCTTTTTCAGATGACTTTCCCTGGTGTGCCGTGCATATACTACGGTGATGAAGCGGGATTATCAGGATACAGAGATCCGTTCAACAGAGGAACATATCCGTGGGGGAGAGAAGATAATAACCTTTTATCCTGGCACAAAAAAATGATTGCTCTTAGAAAAAAGACAGATGCTTTGCGAACCGGAGAATTTATTCCTGTTTTCGTTGATATTGACGTATACGGATTTGTGCGAATGATTAAGGGAGGCAAAGATGTTTTTGGCAATGATAGAGAGGATGGTTTTGTCGTTGTTCTCATAAACAGAAGCCAATACGAGGCTCATTCCGTAAGTCTTGATATGGAGAGATGGGGAGTGAACCGGCTTCGTTGTGTTTTTGATGAAAGATCGACATTTCTGGCATATAATGGACGTATCGAGGTGGAAATCCCGGCACTAGGCACACGAGTTCTACAAAATCATGGGGACGGTTCCATCGATGGAACCGTCCCATCGATGGGACGGTTCTTTTGAGGGGACAGATCTGCTCCTGCCAAACAAAACGTCCCACCGGTTGGTCTTATTGAAATTGATAAGGAGGAAATTTATGGATTACATGGACAGGTACAAAATGTGGCTTGAAAGCCCGATGCTTGATGAGCTGACACGCAAAGAACTTATGGAGATTTCCGATAATAAAGCCGAAATTGAGGACAGATTTTATAAGGATCTGGAATTCGGAACCGGAGGGTTGAGAGGGATAATAGGTGCAGGTTCAAACAGGATGAACAGATATACAGTCGGCAAAGCTACACAGGGTCTTGCAAACCATATAAAAAAGCAAGGGATTGAAGCGTTGGGAAGAGGAGTAGCAATTGCTTTTGACTCAAGATTCAAATCGCAGGAATTTGCTGAACAGGCGGCTCTGGTACTTAACGCAAACGGAATTAAATCTTACATATATGAAGAGCTTCAGCCAACCCCACTTTTATCATTTAGCATAAGAAAGCTTGGCGCAATAGCAGGTCTTGTCATTACGGCAAGCCATAATCCTCCGGAGTATAACGGTTATAAGGCATATTGGGAGGACGGAGGTCAGGCTGTCGGCAGCAGGGCGGATGAAATAATTGAAGAAGTGTACTCGGTAACAAGTTTTGATCAGATAAAGACTATTACTTTGGATGAAGCTAAAAAAGCAGGACTTTTTATGACTATAGGAGATTTAGTTATAGATGAATATGTGAAACAGGCAAAGCAACTGTGTGTAAATCCTGCCCTTGCAAATGAATGGGGAGAGAAAATTAAAATTGTTTTCACACCGCTTCATGGGGCGGGTAATAAGCTAGTAAGGCGTGTTTTGAAAGAACTTGGTTTTGAGCGTGTTATCGTCGTACCTGAGCAGGAATTACCTGATAACAAGTTTTCCACTGTAAAATATCCTAATCCCGAAGAACCTGATGCCTTCGCTTTGGCTATAAATCTGGCAAAAAAAGAAAACGCTGATTTAATTATAGCCACCGATCCGGATTGCGATCGAGTCGGCGTAGCGGCAAAAAATGATAAAGGCGAGTATTTTTTGCTTAGCGGCAATCAAACAGCAGCGCTACTTGTAAATTACGTTATGAGAGGGTATAAAGAGAGAGGCGCGCTACCGCAGGACGGGAAACTGATTACAACAATAGTGACCAGCGAATTGGGCAAAAAAATCGCAGCGTATTACGGGATTGAAACCATTCTGACTTACACAGGATTCAAATACATAGCCCGTGAAATATTAAAAATGGAGAACTGTGGAAAGGGTAGTTTTGTTTTCGGGTATGAAGAAAGTTATGGCTATATGCCCGGAGATTTTGTACGTGACAAAGACGCTGTGACTGCTTCAATGCTTATATGCGAGATGGCAGCATGGTATAAATCGAGAGAATTGACACTTTTCGAGGGCTTATGCGAAATATGGAACAACTTTGGCTATCATGCGGATGCTTTAAAGACGATAACTATGCGCGGAATAGAAGGGATTGCTAAAATCGGGCGTATAATGCAAGAACTTCGTGATAAGCCTCCTACTGAGATTCTAGGGATCAAAGTAGAATTGATTGAGGATTATAAGGAGCAAGTTTCACAAAATGTTATTAAAAACACCAAAACGAATTTAAGTATGGATGAGACTTCAGATGTTTTGCGTTTCACTCTGTCAAACGGATGGTGGTTTGCGATAAGACCGTCAGGTACTGAACCAAAAGCCAAGGTTTATTTTTCCGTGACAGGCGAAAGTATAGAAGATTCAAATAATAAAATGGAACTTGTTGTATCGTCTGTTATGGAGCTGATACTATCGATTGAGGAGTGATAAGACATGCGTGGGATAGATACGATTCTTTTTGATCTTGACGGGACGCTTCTTCCTATGGATATGAACGAGTTCTTAAAGAGGTATTTGCATGAAGTAGCAAGTGCGTTTGCAGACATGTCGGATCAAATGAAGCTAATAACATATCTTTTGGAATCGACGCAGTATATGCTCAACAATGATGGTGCGAAGACTAATTCAGAAGTGTTTGCCGAGAAGTTTTCAAGTATGATGAACGGGCAAATTGATATTTATCTTGAGCGTTTTGAACGATTTTATGACGAAGGGTACATAAATCTTAAGAATTTTGTATATCCTAATCCTTTAGTGAAAAAATCAGTAGACATTCTCAAAACCAAAAGATACAAATTAGTTATAGCCACAAACCCGATATTTCCCTTGAAAGCCGTAATTCACAGGATTATGTGGGCTAATCTTAATCCTTCGGATTTTAGCTATATAACCTCATATGAGAAAAACCGTTTCTGCAAACCAAACATTAATTTCTTCTTTGAAGTGCTTGACGCGATTGAAAAAGAAGCGTATCATTGCCTATTGGTCGGGAATGATGTTCAGGAGGACTTGGCAGGCGGAAAAGCAGGACTGAGTACTTATCTTATAACCGACCATATGATCAATAGGAATGAAGAAACAGTTGTAAGCACTTATGTTGGTGATTACAATGACTTCTTAAAATTTGCAGAGAAATTGCCATATATTGACTAAAGGGGATATCAATTGGAGATATTAAAACAAAAGGTTAAATTGCAACCTGCGCAGGTCTTGGTAGCTGGTTTCGCTGCCCTTATACTTATCGGTACTTTGCTTCTGAACTTGCCCATTGCTACTGTCGAAAGGGAAAGCATGGGGTTTTTAGATGCGCTGTTTACGGCTACTTCGGCCGTTTGCGTTACGGGGCTGGTGGTGGTTGATACAGGAACGTTTTTTTCGACATTCGGACAAGTAGTAATCTTGCTGCTAGTACAGTTCGGAGGTCTTGGCATCATGACCATGGCGACCTTAATCTTTTTGATTATGGGCAAAAAGATAATGCTAAGGGAACGAGTTGTAATGCAGGAGGCATTGAACGAATTCAACCTGCAGGGGGTTGTCAGACTTACAAAGAGTATAATATTGACTACTCTTATAATTCAATCAATCGGTGCGATCATTCTGTCAACCAGATTTATTCCTATTTATGGAGTAGGTCAAGGCATCTATTTTAGCATTTTTCATTCTATTGCAGCCTTCTGTAACGCCGGGTTCGACCTGATCGGAGGGTTTAGAAGTCTAACTCCTTTTGCGAACGATCCGGTTATTGTGCTCACAATAGGTGCGCTCATAGTTTTGGGAGGATTAGGATTCTCGGTAATTTTGGAGGTTTATCACCGCCGAAGATTTCGTACTATGTCTTTGCATACGAAAGTAGCGTTGTTAGTGACGGCTATTTTAATTGTAACCGGAACGGTTTTCTTTTATGCAGTTGAAGTGGGCAACCCTAATACAATCGGCAATCCGGCGCTTACTATGCCGGGCAGGATATTGTCGGCTTTATTTCAATCAATTGTTCCAAGGACTGCAGGGTTTAACACAATAGATCAGAATGCGATGACAGATGCTTCCAAATTTATGACAATAGTCCTTATGTTTATAGGCGCTTCTCCGGGTTCTACCGGAGGAGGAATAAAAACGACCACAATTGCTGTGGTTGTTCTTTTAGTGTTAAGTGTTATCAAGAATAAAGAAGATATTGTGGTTTTTGAAAAGCGGCTGGGTAACGGAATATCCAGCAGATCATTGACTATAATGCTTATTAGTTTGGTATTGGTTTCAGCAATTACAATGGCTCTTATTATGGCTGAAGTTCAAAGAGCTCAGGCCGGCGGAGATATGGCAGAGAAGTTCTCGTTTATTAATATGCTTTTTGAAGCTGTTTCGGCTTTTGGAACCGTAGGGTTATCAACGGGTGTAACGCCATATCTGTCGGACTTGAGCAGAATCGCTCTTATATTGACTATGTTCGCAGGTAGAGTCGGCCCTCTTACCCTCGCACTTGCACTAGCTCAGAGTTCTAATAAAAGCAGAGCGAATATCAGATATCCTGAGGACAAATTGATGGTAGGATAGAAAAATAAATGGATATTTCAAAGACTAACTAAAAGAGTTCGTTTCTCGAATTATGGAACAACTCTTTTTTTATGTCTTGTACTTTACATCTAAAATAATTATAATATCATCATCAATTGCGTTGAAGCAATATTAAGGATGTGCGTTATGAAAGAGTTGAAAACACTATTGCGCTTTGCAAAGCCCTATCGATGGTTTTTAGTATTGGCTATTTTGAGTATGATGTTTGTGACAGCAATGAATATGCTTGGTCCTTGGATGATCAGAACACTTATAAAGACAATAACTGATGGTGTAGGGAGTTTGGACCCCCGTTTTCTGTTAGATGTTCAATGGCTAGCTCTTTTTGCGATCTCGGTATTTTTTCTCCGTTCGCTGTTTCAGTTTGGCACGGATTACATCTCTCATTACGCTGCTTGGAATATTTTAAAAGAAATAAGACAGTTTCTATATGATCATATGCAAAAGTTATCTTTACGATTTTATCAGGATAAACAAACGGGCGATCTAATGTCCAGAGTTATTGACGACACTCGAAATTTCGAGCAGCTACTGGCGCATGCTATTCCGACAGTTGTGGTAAACGTGCTGATGATAATCGGTGTTTCTGCGATACTTTTTGTTCTCAATGTAGAATTAGCGCTCTATACTCTCATCCCGATTCCGTTGCTTATATTCATGGTTATTAAGTTTGGTAAGATATCGCGCCCGTTGTTTCGTCAGGCACAAGACAGAATTGGTGAGCTAAATGCGATACTTCAGGACAACTTTTCTGGAATGAAAGAGATTAAGGCATTCACTAAAGAGAAGTACGAAAGTAACAGAATGGGAAATCGCATAGCAGCACAAACGAGAGCCATCCTCGATGCACTACGTTTAAGTAACGCTTTTTCTCCAAGTATTGAGTTTGTATCGAGTTTAGGCACGGTTATAGTGATTTTTATTGGCGGAAGACTTGCTTTACGCAATCAATTACCGCTTGAGGATTTGGTTGCATTTTTACTTTATCTGGCATCTTTCTATCAACCGATTACTGCGCTTGGTAGAATAAACGAAGGGCTGCAGCAGGCTTTAGCTAGCGCAGAACGCGTGATCGATATCATAGATGAAGAATCGGAAATTAAGGATTCACATGACGCGTATGAAATCAACAATGTTAGAGGCAAAATCGAATTCCGTAATATTAACTTTCATTATATCGAAGGAATTTCCGTTTTAAAAAATATCTCATTCATGGTAAATCCCGGCGAAACAGTTGCATTAGTCGGGCCTACAGGTGTTGGGAAAACTACAATTGCAAATCTTATACCCAGATTTTATGATCCGCAAGAAGGCCAGATTCTGGTAGATGACGTAGATATCAAAAGAATCATACAAACAAGTTTGAGAAGGCATATAAGTATAGTGTCTCAGGATGTATTTCTCTTTAACGGAACGGTACGCGAAAATATTCTTTACGGCAAACAGGATGCTACTGATGATGAGATATTAAACGCATCAAAGATGGCAAATGCTCATGAGTTTATATTGGAGCTTTCAGACGGGTATGAAACTCGGGTTGGTGAGCGTGGTGTCAAACTTTCGGGCGGTCAGAAGCAGCGAATATCCATTGCTCGGGCAATACTTCGGGATACTCCTATATTAGTGCTCGATGAGGCAACTTCCGCTGTTGATACTCATACTGAAACACTCATTCAGGAAGCTTTGGCCAAACTCAAGAAAAACAGAACAACCGTAGTGATTGCACACCGTTTGTCAACAATACAGGAAGCGGACAAAATTATTGTCATGCATGAGGGAGAAATTTTCGAGCAAGGACGACATGCAGAGCTTTTGCGAAAAGAAGGCTTATACAGCAAGCTTTGCAAGGCACAGAGCGGATTTGAGGAAATGGCGGTTTAAAGATGAATTATCTCGAAATCTTTGAACATATAAAAAAGGACAGTGTTTCTGGGATATATCTTTTTTACGGGGAAGAAGAATACGTTAAGGAACAGGCTCTTGCTCAGATTGTTAAGTCTTTTTTTCCTGATGGTATGCTTGAATTTAATCTAAATGTAATTGACGCAGGGGTTAAAGATGTTAATGATATCATAAACGCCTGCGATACATTACCATTTTTAGTTTCAAAAAAACTGGTGCTGGTTAAGGGATTTCCTATGGCTGCAGCAAAAAAACAAAACCTCCAGGTAGAAAAACTCATCAATTATTTGGCACATATTCCTCCAACCACTTGTCTTATTTTTTTTAATCGTGGTCAGATAGATATGCGAGTCTCGATTTTTTCCGCGATTAAAAAACATGGTAAGATAGTGGAGTTTTCCCTGCTTAAATCGGAAGACATACAAAAATGGCTTATGAGCGCTTTGCGCAAGCATTCAAAAAGAATGGACAATTCTTCTATTCAATATATGATTCATTTAGTTGGCAATAGAATAGGGGACCTAAATAACGAGCTTTTGAAACTTATATCGTTTGCACAGGATAAAAGCAGTATTACATCGGAAGATATGGACGAGATGATAATGCCGCAGCATGAATATTCCGTATTTCAGTTACTGGATTTGATAGGCCATAAGGATGCCGGAGGGGCGATAGCGCTTTTGAACAAGCTGATAGTTCAAGGAGAGAGTCCGATTTCGCTTTTGGTTATGACGGCAAAACAGCTTCGCATGGTTCTTCAATGCTGTTGCCTGAGAGAAGAAGGTTTATCCGATTTGCAGATTTCTAAGAAGATTCCAGGTCACCCTTTTGCGGTCAAAAAGTGCATTGAACAGAGCCGCTTTTTCACATCTAAGAAGGCGAAAGAGGGAATCAGAATTTGCCTTGAAACGGATTATGGTATAAAAAGCGGCAAAATAAGAGAAAAAACAGCGCTTGAAATGCTTTTTCTCAAGTTATTGGCGTAATGAGTTTTTTGAAGCGAAATCGAATCTAAACCGCTTTTAAGAACCGATATTGCGCTTTGCACAAGTCTTGATAAATCCCTTGAGTGCGTATAAGTTCATCATGGTTGCCAATTTGGGTGATTTGTCCTTTCTCTATCACCATTATTCTATCGGCTTTGCGTATTGTAGATAGCCTATGTGCTATTACAAAAGAAGTTCGGTCTTTAAGTAGAATTTCGAGCGCTTTTTGTATCAAAGCCTCGGTATGTGTGTCTATACTTGAGGTTGCTTCATCAAGTATAAGAATTCGTGGGTTTTTTAGAAGGGTGCGCGCAAATGAGATGAGTTGTTTCTGACCGGTTGATAGCCTTGAACCACGCTCATTAACCTCTGTAAAGTAACCTTTTTCCATATTGATAATAAATTCGTGCGCATTAACCGCTTTCGCAGCCTCAATGACTTCTTCATCTGTCGCATCTGAGTTTCCGTATCGTATATTGTCCATAACAGTTCCTGAAAATATGAAAGCATCCTGCATCATAATACCCATTTGGCCGCGCAAAGAAGACATTGTTACATCCTTTATATTTATACCGTCAATTGCGACATAACCATCAGATGTTTCATAAAAGCGGCTTATAAGATTTACAATTGTCGTTTTTCCGGCACCTGTCGGACCTACCAAAGCTATAATTTCACCTGATTTCACTGCGAAATTTACATTTTGCAATACTTTTGTATGCTCGTCATAACTGAAAGAAACATTTTTAAAATCCACAAATCCTTTTATAGGAGGCATAAGTGAAGCTGCAGGAGAATCCTTTATATCGGGGGCGGTATCTAAAATCTCAAATATTCTTTCTGTTGAAGCCATAGCTACCAGAATAGAATTGTAGAAATTTGAGATGTTATTTAATGGTTCCCAAAAACGGCCTAGATACCACAATATAGCCATAAGTGTACCTAATGTCAACATTTCTGCTTGCATGAACCTTATTCCGTAAAAATAGACAAGGACAACACCTATTGACGATGCGAAATCAAGACTTGGCCAGAAGACATTGTTTACTTTTATTGCTCTCATCCAGGAATTTTTTACATCACTATTAATCTCTTTGAAAATTTGCCGATTTTCATTTTCGCGGACAAAAGCCTGAGTAGTTCTTACACCCGCAAAACTTTCATGAAGATATGCGTTCATGTTTGAAATTTTGCGGCGCACTATCTGCCAGCGCAAACGGATATATTTCTTTGTAAGGAATATTACTAACATAATCAGGGGTACTGCTGCCATGGCTGCAAAGCTAAGCTGCACATGCAGGCTGAACATAAGAAACGAGATCAAAAACAATGTCATGACATCTATTAGCACGTTAACTATTCCGTTAGTAAAGAGATCATTTAGTGAATTAACGTCGTTTATGACTCTCACCATAATTTTACCGGCTGGTTTGCTATCGAAATAAGAAAAAGACAGTCCCTGAATATGATCAAAAAGATCCTGGCGAAGCTTTGCAATGGCTTTCCGGCCCGCCACGTCCATAATGCGAACACGATATCTTAGGCAAACAGCGCTTAATATGCTGGCGCCTATGTAAAAGAGAAGCACCCACCAGGAACCTGCGAAATTATCTTTAGCTATGTAGTCGTCGATAAATAGCATAATAAGATAAGGACCCGATAGACTGGCCACCGAAGACGTTATCATGAACAAAAGTGCGATCAGCATTTCGTTTCGGAATGGCTTTAAATAATTTAAAAGTCTAAAAAACTGATTGGAACTAAAGGGCCTTTCAATTGCCTCATCGTCTGTCAAGCGATTTCTAAGCATACTGCCATTCCGCCTTCCTTATGTCATAATCATCAAAATCTTTATATTGGTCCTCGTACATTCTAAAATAAAGACCTTGTCGTTCAATTAATGATTCGTGTGTACCTCGCTCACAAATCATACCCTTATCGATAACAATTATCTCGTCTGCGTCTTTAACTGAAGAAATTCGATGTGCTATAACGATAGTCGTTTTTCTCTTCATAACATTCGCAAGTGAGGTTTGAATCAGAAATTCGGTTTCCATATCCACGCTTGACGTGGCGTCGTCAAGAATCAGAATCTGTGGTTTTTTAAGCAATGCGCGCGCGATAGCTATACGTTGCTTTTCTCCGCCTGAAAGTCCTATGCCGCGTTCACCCACTATAGTCTCATATCCGGCAGGCATTTGAGTTATAAACTTATGGGCTTGTGCTATGGATGAGGCGGTTATGACATCGTCCATGGCAGTGTCAGGATTGCCAAACGAAATATTTTCTGTGATTGTATCAGAAAAGAGGAAAGTCTCCTGTGCTACATATCCTAATTGTTTCCTTAACATTTTTAATTTATAATCTTTCACATCTAATCCGTCAATTGTAACTTTTCCGGTGGTACAATCGTAAAACCTGCCGATAAGATTCACTATTGAAGTTTTCCCACTTCCTGTTGCTCCCATTATTGCTAGTTTTTTTCCTGGCGGTAAATCAAATGATATATTGTTTAAAACTTCTTTATCGCCATATTTAAGATTTACATTTTCAAATTTTAAATGGCCGGCGAAATCAGCCGGGAAAAGAGCATTTTCTTTTTCTTTAATGGAAGGCCCTAAATCCAGGTAATAAAAGAGTTTTTCAGTTGATGTAATGGCTTGCTCAAGCATGTTGATGTGAAATCCCAGCATTCGCATCGGACCTGTAATCATCCATATGTAACCGGTTGAAGCGACTAGAGTACCTAGCGACATCTGTCCGTTGACAACTAAAGCGCCACCTGTTACGAGCAGTATAGCCGGAGTTAAGCTGCTTATAAAATCCATTAGCGGGAAAAAATATGACCATGTATAAGTAGCTGTTATATGTTTTTCGAGTTGCTTTATATTTTCTTTGTCAAATAAGTCTTTTTCGTGATTTTCTTTTGTGAATGATTTGACAACCCGGATTCCTGCAATATTTTCTTGAGTGCGGGTGTTAAGCACTGCATTTTGTTCACGAATATCAGAAAATATAGGGCGTATAACCTTATCAAACTTGAAGGCGATAAATCCCAAAAGAGGGGATACAGTTAATACTGCCAAAGCCAAACGCGCGTCAAGGTAAAAAAGCATAGCTATGGAACCTGTAAAAAACAATACGTTTTCCATGAATGACATAGCGCCACCGGCCAAAAAATTCCGAACTCCTTCGACATCACCTGTCATTCGGGACATTATTTCACCAATTCTGTGTTCGTCATAAAACTTAAAAGGTAGTTTATGAAGGTGTGAATATAGATCGTCTCGCATGTTAAATATAAAAGTTTGAGATATATATTCAAAAAGATAATTGCGAGTGAACACAAGAGTTCCTCTGATGGCTGATAAAACTATTATAGCGGATAAAATGTAGAAAACAAGATGATACATCCTATTGCCGATAACATCATCAATCAATATTTTCGTTAGATAAGGACCAACCATTCTGGTTGATACCGCAGCAAAAAGCAGCGATATAGCAACAATGAGCCTGACCTTCTGTTTTTTTTCGGCAAAAGTGCTTAGTATTCTTAAAAGAATGTCCAATGTAAAACCTCCTGGATTATAAAAAAAGAACGTTCGAAGACAACATTATGTGCACTATAGACTTTTGAGAATTACTTGTCAATTACTTCTTATGACATTGTAGTACCGAATAGGACTACAACTTAACAAGTTTTGAAACGTAGAACTGATTCTTTATGATTTTATAATAATACGCCGGAAAGATACAGGAACTGAATCTATAATTCATTTCGTTGAGAAACTTTAACATGTGTGATAAAATTATTTTATACAAAACAAAGAAAGGACGGTATTATGGCGGATTGTTTAATAGGTGTTGACGGTGGGGGGACAAAGACCGATTACGTGCTTTTTGATGCAAACGGCAAGCTTATTTCGATGAGGCGCGCCGGAGCATCCAACCACGAGGCTTTACCGGAGGGCTTCAAGGATATGAAAAAGGAGATTATCGGGAACATAAGCGATATGCTATCTGCATCTGAGCTTTCTCCTAAGGATGTGAAAGCTGCTGTTTTTGGCCTTGCCGGGATTGATGTTCCGTCACAAAAAACTATTGCCGAAGAAATGATATCTGAATTTGGAATAAATCATTTTTTAGTCATGAATGATTCTTTTTTAGGGATAAAGGCAGGTTCGCCAACCGGCTATGGAGTGTGCTCCATAAACGGAACGGGAACTTCAGCTGGTGGGATAGATCCGCTTGGCAATTGGCTTCAGATCGGAGGAACGGGCATATATTTTGGAGACGAAGCGGGAGGCGGCCATCTTGCCGGTATGGCTATTAGGGCTGTATATGACTCAATGTGCCGATTCGGGGACGAAACGATTATGAAAGAAAAATTTGCAAGACTTTTTGATACAAGTTGTCCGATGAAATTCACGGAATCAATTTATGACAGATATTATTCAGGCGATGTGGATGTAAAAGAAATACTGACTATTCTCTTTGATGCCGCACTAAACGGTGATAACGTAGCTTCAGCTATATTAGAGAGAACTGGCAGACAGATGGGACGATCTGTAGCCGGTTGTATAAGCGGACTTAGTTTTACTGATACTGTAAATGTTGTGATAGCAGGTTCGATTTCTCTAAAATGTCTTGCGCCTGTGCTGCTTCAATCGTTTAAGGATGAAATTAAAAAACACACAGGGAGATCATGTAATTATATACCTCTTGCACATCCTCCTGTTGCAGGAGCAGTCGGATGGGCGAGAGAATTGTACTCCGGAAGTTTTGACAAGGACTTTTTTGATAATGCAGTGTTACAGATTATTTCATCTGATTATGAGACGACGAATATTAGGAGGTAACGGCTAATGAAAGACAAAGGGTTAAAAATTGTTGTCATAGGCGGAGGTTCAAGTTATACCCCCGAGTTTGTGGAAGGTCTGATCAAAAGATATAATGAGTTCAAAACCAGAGAACTCTGGTTGGTCGATGTTGAAGCCGGCAGGGCTAAACTTGAGACTATTAAAAATCTTGCGGCGAGAATGGTATTAAAGGCCGGTTTAGACATTAGTATTCATGCAACTTTAGACAGAGAAAAAGCACTTTATGGCGCAGATTTTGTTAATACTCAAATACGTGTGGGGCAGATTCCGGCTCGGGTGCTGGATGAAGCAATACCTTTAGAACATGGGATATTAGGACAGGAGACCAATGGCGCAGGAGGTCTGTTTAAGGCATTACGAACAGTGCCGGTAATACTCGACATAGCTGAAGAAATGTCAAAACTTTGCCCTGATGCATGGATGTTGAATTTTAGCAATCCTGTCGGAATAGTGACTGAAGCTTTATGCAGATATGGGGCACACAAGAAATTTATCGGTATATGTAACTTACCTATCGGAACAGAGCGTGGGCTTGCGAGTGCAATGAATGTTGCACCTGATAGGTTGAAGGTGGAATTTGCAGGTCTTAACCATATGGTTTATGGCTTTAAAGTTTTTATAGACGACGAAGATGTTACTGATAAAGTTTTTGAGAGATTCTTGGACGACGAAACTGTCGATCTATCAGTTCGCAACATACCGGACTACGAATGGGAAAGAGAGTTTGTAAGAGCTTTAAAACTATTTCCTTGCAGTTATCATAGATACTATTATAAAGCTGCGAATATGCTGGCACATTCATTGGAAGACTACAAAACAGGCGGAACACGTGCTCGAAAAGTAGAAGGAATTGAATCGGAACTTTTCAAACTTTACGAGAACCCCGGATTAGAAACAAAACCTGCTCAGCTTGAGCAACGCGGCGGAGCGTATTACAGTGATGCGGCATGTAACATCATGAATTCAATCCAAAACAACAAAAACGATATGCAGACGGTTGACGTTATAAATAACGGAGCAATAGCTGATATCGATGATGAGAGCGCGGTCGAAATCACCTGCAGAATTACAAAAGACGGACCTGTCCCGACTGTTTTAGGAAGAAAACTGCCGATAAGCGTTAAGGGCCTTGTAATGCAAGTGAAATCGTTTGAACAATTGGCGGCACAGGCTGCTGTAACGGGAGACTACCATACAGGGCTTTTAGCTATGGTGACTAATCCGCTGGTTGCAAACGATGTGTTAGGTAAAAAAGTTTATGATAGATTGTTGGAGGCACATAAACAATACTTGCCTAAGTTTTTCAAATAGATTAAATTCGTTACGATTGATGGCTAAAGTAGAAATGTTATAGCAGCTAAAAAGAGTCATGCCGCAATAATCATATGTCGATATTGCGGTATGAACTTAATATGCATTTGCTTATAACATTACACTATGTTATAATATTATCAGACAATCCCTTTGCGCTTTAATAGCGCAAAACGAGGATTTTCTAATAAAGGTTGGTATGTCTGGAGGGTCTTAACTGGCGGTATTTGAAGAAACGAAATTTGATATGGGGGATATTTTATATCCTCCAGCTAAAATAGGAATAATCGGCGGTGGCCAATTGGGCAGAATGTTTGCTTTTGAGGCTAAACGCATGGGTTACACCGTCGTAGTGCTTGATCCTACACCCGACTGTCCTGCGTCTCAGGTATCTGATTCGCAGATTGTAGGTTCTCTTTTTGACGGCGAAGCAATCAGAAAATTAGCGCAGGCAACCGATGTTTTAACATTTGAGTTCGAGCATTTAGACGCTGACATATTATGCAGCTTAGGCGAACAAGGCTATAAAATACGTCCCAGTGGACGAACGCTTAAGCTGATACAAGATAAATTTGTTCAGAAATTATTATTTAAAGAATCAGGATTGCCTGTTCCCGAATTTGTAAAAGCTAGAGATCTTTCCGAAGCGAAAGTAGCGCTAAGACATTTGGGGTATCCGTTGATGCTTAAAAGTTGCACCGGTGGTTATGATGGGAAGGGTAATGCTTATGTTGAATGCGAGGCGGATTTAGAAAAAGCGTGGGCGAATCTTTATAACGGTAAAAATGAGATTATGGCTGAGGAATTTATTCCTTTTGAACGCGAGATTTCAGTTGTTGCGGCAAGAGGTGCAGACGGATCGGTTTGCTTGTTTCCCATAGCTGAAAACACACATAGCGACAATATATTAAAAATGACAAAAGCACCGGCTGATATTTCCGAACAAGTGCGTTTGAAAGCTCAAGCTATAGCGGGCAAGGTACTTGATATTTTCGGAGATGTTGGAGTTTTCTGCGTTGAAATGTTTTTAACCCGCGAAGGGAACATTTTTATAAATGAAGTTGCACCTAGAACACATAATTCAGGTCATTTTACTATTGAAGGCTGTGTGACCAGCCAGTTTGAACAGCATTTAAGGGCTATTACCGGCATGCCGCTTGGGTCGGCAAGGCAACTAAAACCTGCTGTCATGGTTAATATTTTAGGTCAAAGTTTAATTCCGAATAGTTTCAAAATAAAAGGTATTGAAAAAATGCTAAAAGAAGAAGAAGTATATTTTCACTTTTACGGTAAGCGCTTTATTGATTCAAACAAAAAGATCGGACATATAACGGCGCTGGCTGATTCGATAGAGATAGCTGAGAAAAAAGCGCTCGATGCGCTATTTAGTATTGATATAACTGAGTAATTGTTATAAAATAGTTAGCGGTGAGAGGGGTGAGCGTGTGATCGGAGATTTTTCAAAACTTGGGAATGCTGATGTCGGAATAGTCATGGGCAGCGAATCTGACCTTAGTATAATGAAAAATGCTGCCTTAGTGCTGGAAGAGTTCGGTGTAAGATACGAGATGACAATAGTTTCGGCACACAGGACGCCGGGACGACTTTTTGAATATGCAAAAAAAGCCTCATCGAGAGGACTTGAAGTTATAATTGCAGGAGCCGGAGGCGCTGCTCATTTACCTGGCATGATTGCATCGATAACAGCTTTACCCGTCATAGGTGTTCCGGTTAAAAGCAGTGCTCTAAACGGCATTGACTCTTTGCTTTCTATAGTACAAATGCCTAAAGGCGTACCGGTTGCTACCGTAGCTATTGATAATGCTGCTAATGCCGCTATTTTAGCTGTGCAGATATTGGGAGTCAAAGACGTAAAACTTAGAGAAAAGATTTCTGAGTATAAAAACAAGCTTGAGCAGAGCGTGCTTGAAAGCGCTTTGCGGCTTGATGGTGAGATTTAAGTGATTAGGATGGTGACATGGTGAGAATTCCAAGGTGTATGAGCACTCAGCACCCTGATAACGTGAGCATTCCATTTTTTTCCTCTATGCAAAGAATCGGCGGCGAGGATGAAGTCAAGGAAGCTTATTATGCATACTCTCATTTGGGATGCGACGAGCAGATGTGGGACTATGAAGGAAAAGAAGTCGACAATTTCGTCGTTAAGAAATTACTTACCAAATATGAAGGCTATTTTAGAGAAAAAAGGCTTGGTAAAGACCTTTTTTTAACGTTGCGCGTTCCAAATCCAACTGTAGAAAAAGCCGAAGCAAAAATACTTCTTGAAACGCTTGAGAGTATTCCAAGATCCTTTGATGCCGCAAAGCTTTTTTATAAAGATGATTTAGCCCCGATATTTGAAGTCATACTGCCGATGACCATGTCACACAAGTGTCTTGATAGGATTTACAAATATTACACCGATTTTATAATCGATAGACAACATATAAAATTTAAAAACGACGACATATCAATTCTTGATTGGATCGGGGAATTCAAACCGAACAGGATAAATGTTATCCCTCTGGTTGAGGATATTAACCAAATGCTTATTGTTGACGAAATAGTTGGCGAATATGTCAAGGACAAACAAGTTGATCATCAAAGAGTATTTTTAGCGCGCTCTGACCCCGCTATGAACTACGGATTGGTAAGCGCGGTATTGGTCAATAAGATCGCACTGGGTAAACTTGAAAAATTGTCTTCAAAAATTGGTATGCCGATATATCCGATTATAGGCGTGGGTTCGGCTCCTTTTAGAGGCAACTTAAGACCGGATAATGTAGACCGTGTACTTAGCGAATATAAAAGCGCATACACTTTTACGCTGCAGTCTGCATTTAAGTATGATAATCCGGTTAACGATGTTGAGGCTGCAATCGAAAGAATTAAAGCTATCAAGTTGGAAAAGGCTCAAGAAATTGATGAAAAGCGCTCTCTCGACATTGTCGGCAGGTATTCGAAAGAATACCAGAAACAAATAGTCGGACTAGCGCCGATAATTAATGCCGTGGCGAGATTTGTTCCGGGCAGAAGGCAAAGAAAGCTTCATATAGGTCTTTTTGGATATGCCCGTAATATGGGTGGGGTTACTTTACCAAGAGTAATTACCTTTACATGCGCACTTTATTCTATTGGTCTCCCACCTGAGATACTTGCGCTTAATGCGTTAACGAGAGATGATCTTGATTTTATCAGGAGTGTGTATGTAGGATTTGATCAGGATATTAAGGATGCTTTAAGGTACTACAACGCGAATTCTCAGTTTGTACCGCAGGTTGTAAAAGAATCCGTTGCTGAATTGTTTGATTATGAGGTCAACAGCGATTATGTAGATCTTTCTGATCATGTAGGCAAATCCATTATTCGGAATAATACTGAGCATTTAGCCGAACAGGTGTTAATGCTTGCCAACATGAGAAGATTTTTAGGTTAGTCTTAAGAATTACATCTGTATTTTACGGTGTACTTTTTGGAATATATAACAAAATGATTTTCGAGAGGAGTGCTAGAGATGACAGCAAATGTCAAAGAATACCGCGTTGTTGCGGGGCCTGAAGGTTACTTGGCTCCGTCCGCTGCGGTAATGGGGGTAGTTTTACCGGAAAAAGGTGAGGCATTGATTGAAGGTGCTATCGTGCCGGAAGAAGAAGCCATCAATAAAATAGCCGAAAAGCTTTTGGCCGCTAATAATCCCGTGTTTTTCCCGGGCCCGTCGATATTATGGGCTTGGAAGGATGGCGTTCTTGAAAAAGCCGCAGCTCTTAAAAGGCTTGCGGATGCGGTTGGAGCGAAAATGATACCTATGCCTGATTATAGGCCTAAGTATCCGATGATTAATCCTGCCACAGAGATTAACCCAAATCACCCGAATCTAACTATATGGCACAACAAGATTGATGCCTGCATTTTTGTAGGGGTTCATTGCCACTATGCAAACATGGCTCTAAAAATTGTTCGTGCCGGGACTAGCTGCTATACAATTGCTTTATGCGGCGAAGTGGGACATGAAGACGCGATGATATCCTTAAGGGATGTTAAAGCAACTACGATTGACAGAATAACTGAAGCAGTCAAGAAATTGAAAGGGGGAGCTTAAATGCCGGAAGCAGCAGTTAACGCAATAACAAAACCGGTAATGCGGGAAGTCGATCCCAGTTACTTGTTTAATGAGGCAAAAAGGGAGAAAGTATTTATTACGGGCAGCGAGGCGGTTAAGGAGGCATTACGGAGGGCAAATGTAAGCATAGCTATATCGTATCCGATAACACCTCAGTCCGAAAGTATGCATTTAGTGGGTGACCTTTACGCCGAGGGTTGTTTGGAGGAGTATTTCAGAGGAGAAAACGAGTTCGCAGTTATGTCGGCGGTAGCCGGAGCATCAATGGGCGGAGTCAGAGTATTTACGGCGACAGGCGGACCCGGTACACTGCGCGCATTTGAAGCATTTCCGACTTGGTCGGGAGGAAGGTTACCTATAGTTTGTGCATTTATGACCAGAGGCATTAATTCGCCGCTGACAATTCAGCCTGACACGATAGAAATGTCTTTTATGCTTGATACAGGTATGCTCATGTTCCACGCCGAGAACTCTCAGGATGTGTACGACATGATATTAAAGGCTTTTGCGGTTACCGAACAGGTGGACGTGCATATTCCCGCCGGGGTTTACATTGACGGTTTTTTTGTAACACACACCAGAGGCAATATCAACATTATAACCGAAGATGTGAAGCTTAACGCATACGATCCATATAGTGCGCCGGTGCCTGTAATGGATATGGAGAATGTTCCGGTAAGACAAATGAGAGATCCTTTCGTTATGAAGAGTAACTTCATAAGCTACGATGCCCATGCAGCATGGCAGCTTGAAATATCAGCCGCAGCCGAGAGAGCAAGAAAATATATTAAGAAGTATTTTGGCGGACTAATCGAAGTTGAAAACCCTGATGCCGAAATAATGATCATGACCTCAGGAACTGCCGTTTCACAAAGCAGAGACGCGATAGTCAGAGCAAAAGAAGAAGGCATAAACGTAGGTCTTGTGAAAATTAAAAGCATCAGACCTTTCCCGACAGAGGAAATTAGACAGATTGCTAAGAAAGCAAAATGGATAATAGTGCCTGAGTTTAATAAAGTTGGTTGGATGGCAAAAGAGATTAAGTCAATCATAACCGATAATGATAAAGTTATAGGCGCTCCGAGAGTGTTTGGCGGCATGACAATGCCACCGGAGATTATATTGGCTGAGATCAGGAGGTGTGTCGAATGAACAAGAATTTATTCAAAATTTCACCCGGCTTTGAAGACATAATGCCGGAGGAATATAAGGATTTGGTTGAAAGAGGTCCGTACGGGAAAAATTATGGTGTAGCCGATTTGGGCTCATACAAAGAATTAATAGAGGAACATCCGTTATGCGCTGGTTGCGGACTTGCCTTAAGCGTAAGATTAACACTCGCATCGTTGCCGTCTCCTGAAGATACTATTATAGTAGGTTCAACCGGATGCAGCTCGTTACTGTTCCCGCAGGTGGCTATACAGAACATTCATTCGCTTTTCGGGAACCAAAATGCTGTAGCGACAGGCCTGAAAAGAGCTTTAAAGCTTAGATTCCCAAATCAAAATAAGGATGTTGTCGTAATAGCCGGAGACGGCGCGACTGCTGATATCGGACTTGACATGGTTCTCCAATCATGGTTTAGAGGTGAGCTTATTTCTACAATAATGCTTGACAACGAAGCATATGCCAATACAGGAGGCCAGGAGAGCGGAATGTCAATGCGTGGTAGCGTATTGTACATGGCGCCAAAGGGTAAAAAGTTCTCAAAGATTCAATTGCCTGAAATCGCAAGGGAATCCGGTTGCGCATATGTTGCGGCCATTTCACCCGCGAACCCGAGAAAGCTTGAGAAAGCGGTCAAAAGAGCGATTCTTGTTGCTCGCGAAGTAGGACCGACATATCTTCAGATTTTTGCGCCATGCCCCACTAACTATAAATTTAAAAACAACGAAACTATACAAAAAATCAAAGAACGCGAAAAAGACGGGACATATGTTATGAGGGAATATATAACTCCTGAAGCCCAGGAATATCTTGACAAGGTCGAAGGGGGTAAGAAAAATGCTTAAAAGCAAGATGATTAGTATCCGTATGTCCGGGCTTGGCGGGCAGGGCGTTGTTACAGCTGCGCACATACTGGGTCATTCGGCAACTATGGAAGGTAAGGAAAGCACAGTTAATCCGTTTTTCGGAGCGGAAAAAAGGCTTGCCCCGACTGAAAGTTATGTTAGAATATCCGATGATCCAATACATGAGCGTGGGGAGATTCTCTACCCTAGTATAATTGTTATATTCCATCCGCACGTAATAACATTGGGCAAGTGTTATACGATGCCTTTCTATCAAGGTCTGCAGGATGGCGGGAAAATTATCATTAACTCTGATGTTACTTTGGATATCAAGGAAGAGGATATGAAAGAGTTAAGAGCAAAGAAAGTACAAATTTTCTATCTTCCCGCGACTCAGATCGCAATGGAGGTAGGAGGCACAGAACTTTCGACCAACATTGCAATGCTTGGCGGCATAATGAAAGTTACCGATCTCGTGCAACTCGATACATTGAAAGATGCTATTGCAGCGAGATTCGGAGGTACTAAAACTTTCGTAGCTTCCGCCACTACCGCAGCACTAGACGATGTGCTGAAAAGCAAATTCGGCAAGATTGCGCATCTTGTTGAAAAGAATATGGAAGTTGTCGCAAAGGCTATGGAGTCGATAACTGAGTACTCTCTTAAAGTGGAGGTGTAATAAATGTATTTTTCAGCAAAAGTTGATGAACAAAAATGCATAGGTTGCAAGATTTGTCTTGTGACATGCCCTGATCCCAATGTAATAAGCTTTATTAAGGACAGGAAAAAAGCATTGGTTAATCCTAAACGCTGCAAGGGTTGCGGCCTTTGCGTAATGGTATGCCCAAAGAGCGCCCTTAGCATGCAGTCGGTAAACTAGAACGTAGTCGTGACAGAGGGACGGGGTTGCTGACACACAGTCGTTTATAATGTAGCGACACGGGGACGGTTCCATCGTCTCCCCTTCGGTCCTACGCTACGCTCCGGAGACGCTCGAACCGTCCCCGTGTCGCGTCAGTCTAAAATTGAGCTAAGAGGAGACTACTTTTAGTGTCAAATCAAAATATTTATTTTTTAAAAGGGCGGGTTTCCGCCCTTTTATCTAAACACAAAAAAGAACAAGTTATAAAACCGGCATTTGAAATTGCGACAGGTTGCCGGGTAGAAGTTTTATCTAACTTTGATACCGACATTTTTGGAACGTTTACAGGAGATGTGCCAAGGCCCGGAACTCAGCTTGAAACGGCAAAATTAAAAGCCAGGCGTGCTATGGAGATATCAGGTTTTGATATAGGACTTTCAAGCGAAGGCAGCTTTGGACCTCATCCGTCCATACCTTTTGTACCACTGAATATTGAATATGTTATGCTGATCGACGACAGGGAAAAGATTGAGATTTGGGGCGAATGGTCAGGATACGACACCAATTATTCAAGTGAAACGGTTGATTCTTTAGTAAAAGCCGAAAAATTTGCAGCTTTAGCCGGATTTCCGCAGCATCAGCTTGTGGTGAAGCCTTCTATGCCAAATTCAAAAGAATTGATCAAGGGAATTTGCAATCACGACGCACTGGTCAACGCTGTCGATTGGGCAATATCACTTTCACCTGAGCGAAAGGCGATAATTGAAACCGATATGCGTGCACACGCAAATCCCACACGGATGGCTAACATATTAAAGGCCACACAAAATCTAATTGCAAAGCTAAATAGTGCGTGTCCTGAATGTAACACCCCCGGATTTTGGTTAACTGAGCGTAGAGCGGGTTTGCCCTGCGAATGGTGCGAAATGCCTACAAATGAAATTATGGCGGAGATATACTCATGCATAAGGTGCGGTAAAAAAGAGGAGCGCATGTACACTAAAGGCAAAAAAGCGCCGGCGGGGAGATGCCCGGTTTGCAATCCGTAAATGAAAGCATTATACATCCTTCGTGTTAAGTATAACAGGGCAGTGATCACTTCCCATTATATTCGAATGTATCTGTGCATCAATTAAAAACTCCTTGAGCTTTTCTGATACGATAAAATAATCGATTCTCCAGCCTGTATTCTTTTCGCGTGCCTTCATCATATACGACCACCATGTGTACGCATTCGTTTTGTCCGGATAAAAGTACCTGAATGTATCTAGGTAACCTGAATTGAGCAATCGTGTCATTTTTGATCTTTCCTCATCGGTGAACCCGGCGCTTTTCCTGTTTGACGCCGGATTTTTAAGGTCAATTTCATTGTGTGCCACATTCAGATCCCCGCATAGGATAACAGGTTTTACTCTATTGAGCTTTTCTAAGTATAAAAAGAACATGTCTTCCCAAAGCATCCTGTAATCAAGTCTGGCTTGCTCAGGTTGAGAATTGGGTGTATAGACGTTCACAAGATTAAATTTTTCATACTCAAGCGTTATGACTCTGCCTTCCTGATCGTGCTCAGGAATTCCAACACCATAGAAAACGGATAAAGGTTTTTGCTTTGTAAAAACTGCGGTTCCTGAGTATCCTTTCTTAACGGCATAATTCCAATATTGAGAGTAACCGTTCAAATCAAGGCTTATTTGTCCGCTTTGGAGTTTAGCTTCTTGAATACAGAAGATATCCGCGTTAACTTCATTGAAGTATTCAAGAAAACCTTTGCCTACACAGGCACGGATGCCGTTTACGTTCCATGATACAAGTTTCAATATGATCGCTCCCCCTAATTCCAATAACGGTATCTTACAATATTTATTAGAATTTGTCGACCAACCAGTGTAACGTTTTGTATGGCAGGTTTACATAATATATAGTCGGACTTGTTGAAGGTGCGGCGGAGACAACTGCATCGCTTCTAAGGATAGTTTCCGTCTATTTGACGGATAAGACGAAGAATCAATTCTTGAATAAAAAGAAGTATGCAAAACCCCCAAAAAAGCCTTTTTGGAATTTCTAATGCGGAAATATATCTAAGATAAATATATATGACAGGTTTGTCATATAAAGCATAAGGTGATATAATTAACTTATCATATCATATCGAACTGAACAGGAGGCATTTCAATGCTCAAAGTAAGGAATTTGCGATATAAATATCATAACAGCAGTTCTTATGCAGTTGACGGCTTAGATTTTGACATTAACGATGGCGAGATATTCGGCTTTCTGGGTCCTTCGGGCGCGGGTAAAAGCACCACCCAGAAGATTCTGATCAAACTCTTGCGAGGTTTTAAAGGAGAGATTGAATATCATGGGAAACCATTAACAAGCTATGGCGATTCGTTTTATGAAGATATTGGCGTGAGCTTTGAAATGCCCATTTCATTTTCTAAACTGACAGCTATTGAGAATCTGGACTTTTTCAAACGTTTATATAAAAAAACTGTTGATATAGAGCCTCTCATGCGAAGAGTAGGCCTTTGGGAAGATCGGAATAAAAAAGCGGGAGAATATTCAAAAGGCATGAAAATACGTTTGAATTTCGTAAGAGCGCTTATAAACGATCCCAAGTTTTTATTTTTAGATGAGCCGACCAACGGTATAGATCCGGCAAACGCAAGGATAATGAAAGATATGATACTTGAGTTTAAGCAAAAAGGGGGCACGGTCTTTCTTACAAGCCATATAATGGGAGATGTCGACGAGCTTTGTGACCGCGTGGCTTTCATATCAAGCGGAAAGCTGAACGAAATAGGCAGCACGCGCGATCTTAAACTCAAATACGGTAAGCGTACCGTTAAGACGGAGTATCGCGAAAACGGAGAACTATTGACTCAGACATTTTCCATGGAAGAGATAAAAACACCGGAGTTTTTCAGACTATTGCAGGAGAAAGAGATTGAAACCCTTCATAGCGGCGAGACCACTTTGGAAGAGATTTTTATAAAGGTTACGGGGGTGAAGCTGCGTGAATAATATATCTGTTCTTGTTAAAGGTGAGTTCTCAAGACTCAACAAGTACAACCTTTTTACTGCAAACTTCGTTATTCTTTTGTTTTGGGTATTTCTGGCATATTTTCTTGAAGGCGAAGTGCTACTGCGTTTTATACCGTTTATTTTTCTTATGGATAGCGTCATGATGACTATCCTTCTTGTAGGAGCGACACTTTTTTACGAGAAGAAGGAGCACACTATTAATTCAATCATGGTATCTCCAATATCCGAGAACGAGTATCTTCTGTCTAAGATTATCGCAAGCGTACTTAATTCGCTTATCACAGTAGCTTTCATTTCAATTGCGGTCTATGTTGTTAAGGGAGTGACATTCAACTATTTTCTCGTTATACCTGCGGTGCTTTCTGTATCGGTACTTCATACTTTGATTGGTAT
>Ga0209616_1000033_pt1 | contig 38309 bp, 40 predicted proteins | sample FlocCalmetaG_FD_184153 | JGI IMG/M metagenome (GOLD analysis project Ga0209616, IMG submission 184153) | Freshwater bacterial and archeal communities from Indian Creek, Illinois, USA - Floc-Cal metaG (SPAdes) (version 2) | ecosystem: Environmental > Aquatic > Freshwater > Unclassified ...
CTTGAAATTCCTGATCAAGGGAACATATTTATTGATGGTATGGATATTGTCAGTCGTTCAACCAACCTAAACACGATACGTAAAGATGTTGGGATGGTCTTTCAGCAGTTTAATTTATTTCCTCATATGTCAGCTTTGCAGAATGTTATGCTTGCACCTGTAAACGTAAAGAAGATGAATTCTGTTTCTGTCAAAAATTTTGCCCTTGAGCTAATTGCCAAAGTTGGGCTTTCAGATAAAGCTAATGCCTATCCCAGACAGCTTTCAGGAGGACAACAGCAAAGGGTCGCAATAGCACGTGCATTAGCCATGCAGCCCAAGGTTATACTTTTTGATGAGCCAACTTCAGCCCTTGATCCTGAAATGATCAATGAAGTCCTAACCGTAATACAAAAACTTGCACAAGAAGGCATGACTATGGTTATAGTCACTCATGAAATGGGCTTTGCCCGTGAAGTTGCTAACCGCGTTTTGTTTTTTGATGATGGTGTTATTCTAGAAGAAGGGACACCTGCCAGTATCTTTGATAACCCCAGTCAAGTGCGAACGAAGGAGTTTTTAAGTAAAATATTGTAATTTTTGAATATATTGCATACAGAGTTTTTTCGTATTATACTATGTACATGTTTTAGATTGTGTCCTTAATCTTTCACGGCAAGCACACCTGAAAAGTTTTATAAAGTATGACACAATAAGTTAAATCAAGAGAGGATTGGAATTATGATCAAGGATTATAAAGTTGCTTTAATTGGATGCGGAAACATCGCTCCCATGCATCTGGAATCCGTCCAGATGCTCAATGGTCCTAAAATTGTCGCTGTCTGCGATGACAAAGAGGACCGCGCACAAGCTAAGGCTAAACAGTACCAATGCAAGTATTACACCGATTATAAAGAAATGTTGGACAAAGAGGATATAGATGTTGTGCACATATGTACTCCTCACTACCTGCATGCGCCTATGACCATATATGCGGCCAATAAAGGCGTCAATGTGCTCACCGAAAAGCCGATGTCTATTTCACTCAAAGATGCTGATGATATGATAGAGGCGTGCAGCAGGAACAATGTAACTTTAGGCGTCATTTTCCAAAACAGATACAACGCTGGAGCTGTTCTGATAAAGGACACTCTAGAATCAGGAGCTTTAGGGAAAATTCAATCCGCCAAATTAATGGTAACTTGGGATCGCTCGGATGAGTATTACAGCAAGAGCGATTGGAAGGGTACCTGGGATATGGAAGGCGGAGGTGTTATAATCGATCAGGCAATACATACACTGGATCTGCTAAGGTGGTTTGTTGACTCTCCTATTGAGTATATCGACTCAAACATCAGCAACAGAGCGCACGAACGCATTGAGGTCGAAGATAGCGCAGAAGGCGTAATAAAGTATAAAAACGGAGTTGTAACCGGCTTTTATACTGTCAATTATTATTCTTACGATGCTCCTGTAGAAATCGAAATTGATTGTGAAAAAGGTCTGGTTAAGCTTGTCTCTGATAAGGCAACCATACGTTTTAATGACGGCAAAGAGATATCAGCTGATCGCGATCCCAGAATGCAAATGACCTATGGCGAAGGCGTCAAGAGCTATTGGGGCGTAAGTCATCTTAAACAGATTAAAGATTATTATGAGGCATTAACTAACGGAAATTCGCCGGCAATTGACGGAAAAGAAGCCAGAAAGACGCAACAGATGATTTGTGCGATTTATCAGTCAGGAAAAGAAAGAAAAAGGATAACGTTCTAATCGCTTAATTAGTTAAAGAAAGGTTTATACTTAATTCTTATTAAGTATAAACCTTTTTAATTCTTACTAAATTGTTATTGAGAAAACTTCATATTTGTTTTTGTTGAAACTCTTTTATTAATTCTATCCCCTGCTATTGTCGTAAGGATTAAACCGCCTGATATAAACAGCAAACCGATATAGGGAGCAATATTTACCACACCAATAAGATAAGCCATAAATGCTGCTCCTAAAATAAACGAAAATATCTTTATACATATGAAAATAGCCAATGGATAGGATCCCTTTGATAATGCAATTCCAAGATCAGTCGAAGCTCCCGTCCAATGAGTGGTTCTTTCAAGAGGAAGCTGAGTCGTAACTGAGTTTTGAAATCCCATAGCAAGCGGTAGAATAAAAGCCATAATCGCCTTACTAATCCCATAATCGCTTGCAGCGTCTGCTGAAACTCCTGCCGCAACAACCAGAGCAGCTATAAAAACATATATTGATTGCAGTATAAGAGATCTTGTCAAACCTAGTTTCGGGAGAAGCAAACCGGCAAGATATGAACCAAGCACGAATGATATCCAGATAGTAGCCACAAAAAACGCACCAATCGGCATTAAAACAAGATCAATACCAATATCAGCGATTCTTCCGGACACATGTGTCGATCTCTCAAAGAGAATCGCAATTGATGACAAACTATTGAAATTACCTGCCCAAAATGATAAAACTGCCGCCATTGCGGTGTTATGCCAATATGACTCAAGAATACTCCAGCAGTTGCGGGAAGTTGTCGCATTTGATATCATCTGTCCCAAACCTCGCACGATTAAAACTAATGGGGCTCTGTTCCGGTAACGAAGCCGACACCAACTCAGCCCCTAATATACTATCAAAAATAACCGTCATTTGCAAGTTAAAAAAATATCATTTGAGACGCTTCATTTTCTGGAATCCTTGATCATATCAATGAAATACCTGTAAAAAGATAATTCATCGGTTAGCTCGGGATGAAAGGATGTCACAAGAAGATTATCCTGTCTTGCGGCAACCACCTTTTCATTCACTGTTGCCAAAACTTTTACTCCAATGCCTGTTTCCTCAATTATCGGCGCTCTTATAAAGGTAAGCGTATGCAGACCCTTCGATACTTCAGAAACAGGCATTCTAACAGTAAAACTATCTAACTGACTTCCATAGGCATTCCGACGCACCTTTATATTCATAAGACCTAAATAGAAAACTTCTTCATCCGCCAATTCTTTAGCCAGTAAAATCATCCCGGCGCATGTTCCCCATATGGGTTTTTTTCTTTTATGCAGTTCACAGATTGCATCGATCAGGGAAAATTCCTTTATAATTTTCCCGATGGCGGTACTCTCTCCTCCCGGCAATATCAATGCATCCAGAGAAAGAATATCCTCTGCTGTTTTCACAGCCAAAGGGGTTACTCCCTCAATTCTTGAAAGACAGTCAATATGCTCACGCACCGAACCTTGAACAGCAAGAACTCCTACTCTTGACAAATTCTTACCAGCCTCTCTCGGCAAGCCTGTCAGTATCGATAAGTTTGTTAAGATCAATGCTATCCATGCATTCTCCCAAGTCTTCCGAAATCTCAGCAATGATCTGCGGATCGTTCCAATAGGTTACAGCTTTGACTATAGCGGCAGCTCTCTTTTTAGGATCGGCCGACTTAAATATACCGGAACCCACAAATACTCCGTCACAACCAAGCTGCATCATGAGTGCTGCGTCTGCAGGAGTAGCTACTCCGCCGGCGGCAAAATTGACAACCGGAAGCCTGCCGTTTTGGGCCACATAAGCAACCAAATCGTACGGAGCCTTAAGATCCCTTGCCGTTGTCATCCACTGTTCGCGTGAAAGTGTTTTAAGCCTGTTAATCTCGGCTGTCATTGCCCTCATATGTCTTACGGCTTCAACTACATTCCCTGTTCCTGCCTCGCCTTTGGTCCTTATCATAGCCGAGCCTTCGCCAATTCTTCTCAAAGCCTCACCCAAGTCCTTAGCTCCGCACACAAACGGGATTTTGAAAGCCCATTTATCAATGTGAAATTGCTCGTCTGCCGGAGTGAGAACCTCGCTCTCATCAACAAAATCGACGCCTAAAGCCTCAAGAATCTGAGCCTCAACAAAGTGACCTATCCTGACTTTAGCCATGACAGGAATGGTCACAGCTTTTTTTATTTCTTTAATCATTTTAGGATCAGACATGCGTGCAACACCACCATGTCTTCTTATATCAGCAGGCACCCTTTCTAAGGCCATAACCGATACCGCCCCTGCCTCCTGAGCAATTTCTGCTTCTAAAGGCGTAACAACGTCCATTATGACTCCGCCTTTAAGCATCTGTGCGAGATTTTTGTTCAATTCGTGACGATCATTTGTACTAACAACATTATACAATATCAACCATTCTCCTTCCGGGATTTAATACTAACTACCAGATATTCATCATTATTATGCCACCTTTAAACTCCATGTCAAGTACAAATCAGTGGAAGGCATGATGGATATCAATATAGACACTCAAAATACTTAAATTTTTATACTACCTGAAATCTCATGGCAGTATCTTTGCCCCTGTTACCTTCGATATCTTTTGCAAATACAACAACGTTGTATGTGCCGGGAGGGGCTTCATACGGCACTATCGTGCGAGCAGAATATACACCATCACCGGATTTTGTAAGTATCTGTGAATATCCATATGCATTTACCATGGCATATACAGTTTTTATTTCACCAATCAAGTCAGTCATGTTGGCTGTAATAGTAATACGTTCTCCCGGAGAAGCCTTCATAGGTTCGATTTTAGCGCTTATGTTATAAGAAAACTCTTCCATTTCAAACACTCCTTCGTTGTATAATTTTATAAAATTATACTCTGTTTAAACAAGCTGTTCAAGCACATTTTACGCCGGTAAATACTATAACTGATGAGATTGCCATCTCGGGCTAAATGCTTTGTGAGACATCTCAAATTAGCTCTTGAATTGTGTCAGAATAGCAGGTATACTTTAATATGCCGATGGAGAGATGGTCGAGTTGGTCTAAGGCGCACGACTGGAAATCGTGTGTACGGCTAAAACCGTACCGAGGGTTCGAATCCCTCTCTCTCCGCCAAACTTAAGGGTTTCGGGATTTTATCTCGGAACCCTTTGGTGTAAAAAAGGCTTGTACGCCTTTGAATGCGTAGTAGGAATGTAGGGTTGCAGTTAACAGGCTGCTTGGATTTTAAACATACTGGAATGATGAGGGTATGAACAAAATTGTTCGTGATGAGTACTGTGTAGAAGGATTGGATGTTGTTTATATTGAGTATAAAGGAGGATCTTAAGATGGGTGTTGTTGTTTTAAAAGCAGAACAACTGAACTTACCAGAAGCAATAGCCAAGAAGCTGAAAGGACGTAAAGTTGAGATAACTGACGAGGGTGAAAGAATAATTATTACCCCAATAGACAATCCGATACAGAAAGCTCGAGGCATGTTTAAGGGGGGAAACTTCTCCACCGAGAAGTTGATGGAGCAGAAGAGATTGGATAAGGAGCTTGAATCATGATCGCAAAGTACGTGCTTGATGCATGTGCACTAACGGCGTTTCTTTATGATGAACAAGGTGCCGATAAAGTACAGTCTGTGCTCGAAGATGCGGAGGCTGGAACGATTGAAGTGTTCATGCATAAAATAAATGTATTGGAAGTGTATTATAACATATTTAGGTCAGAAGGCGAAAATAACGCTCAGTTATTCTATACTCAGGTAACCGAATTGCCCATCACTGTAATTGATATCATCAGTGATGTAATGTTCATGGAAGCTGGTAGGCTGAAGGCCTCATATAAGATGTCTCTTGCTGATTCAATAGCGGTTGCTGAGGCTGCCACAAGGAAAGCTGCTTTGCTGACATCGGACCACCATGAGTTTGATGTGATTAATGATAAGGAAGACATAGAATTTGCCTAGATACGTTGACTTATTTAACACCGTACCGAGGGTTCGAATCGAAACATTCTGAACGAAAGATAAAAAATAAAGCCTAAGGTTTTTATCTCCGGCTTTATATCTGACGTGACATAAAAATATCAAGGTCAATTTTCCTTGATATTCTGGTGGGCCATCAGGGACTCGAACCCGGGACACCCTGATTAAGAGTCAGGTGCTCTACCAACTGAGCTAATGGCCCTTAAATTATGAATTTAATTGGTGCGGGCGGAGGGACTCGAACCCACACAAGAAATCTCACCAGATCCTAAGTCTGGCGCGTCTGCCAATTCCGCCACGCCCGCATTTAATGTATAGCGACACACCGCCGCTTTAAACGTCGGAGCCTTACGATATGTCCCCCAAATAGAAAGGAATAATATTGGCTGGGGCGGGAGGACTCGAACCTACGAATGCGGGAGTCAAAGTCCCGTGCCTTACCAACTTGGCTACGCCCCAACATTGGGGTGGGTAGTGAGACTTGAACCCACGGCCTCCAGAGCCACAATCTGGCGCTCTAACCGCCTGAGCTATACCCACCGCGAAAAATAATATTGCTGATGTGGCGCGCCTGAAGGGACTCGAACCCCTGGCCCACAGCTTAGAAGGCTGTTGCTCTATCCTGCTGAGCTACAGGCGCTTAAGAATGGAGCGGGTGATGGGAATCGAACCCACGCTGCCAGCTTGGAAGGCTGGAATTCTACCGTTGAACTACACCCGCAAAGCAATCCGCCACTTCATCGGCAAAAATTATTGTACTTGAAGTGATATGTTTTGTCAACAACTTTTTCATTTTGTCGGTTAAAAAGTGGTTTAATCGTCAATATTTATTATATATGGCAACATTCTGCTGTGAGATATTTCTAAAAGGCCTATCGTAGGCTTTTTACCTGCTCTCGGTTCCGCTGAACTGCCCGGATTCATAAAAAGGACTCCCCTTTCAAAGAAAACCTGCGGGATATGGGTATGACCAAACAGCACTATATCATGTTTCCCGTCGCTTCTTGCTTGTATTAGATATTCCATCCCCCATTTGACTCGGTACATGTGCCCATGAGTTAGAAAAAACCGTTTTCCTTCCAATTCGATCTCCTTGTATAAATCCGCTTCATGCGAAAAATCGCAATTTCCTCTTACATAGACAGTATGTATATTAGACGTATTCTCTATGTAAATAGCGTCTGAAAACAAATCACCAAGGTGTAATATGATATCGACTTTGCCTAGTCTGTTTATTGCCTTAGTCAAAGCTGAACGCTTTCCGTGACTGTCACTTATTATACCTATTCTCACTTAACGCATCCGTCCTTTATACATTCCTGACTGAGCATGAGCTTTATTTTTTGTAAGGCTTTCCCCCTGTGACTTATCAGGTTTTTTACTTCCTTGCCCAATTGTGCGAATGTTTTATTGTAGTTATCAGGAATAAAAATCGGATCATATCCAAATCCATTTTCACCTGCAGGAGAAAATGAAATACATCCATCACAGTTTTCTTTTGCATATATTATTCTTCCATCAGGATAGGCGACTGCTGTGACGCAACAAAAGGATGCCTTTCGTTGTTCCGCTGGAGTGTTCTTTAAAAAAGCAAGCAGTTTTGAGTAGTTTTCTTCATCGCTAGCACCTATACCGGCAAACATTGCGGAATATACACCTGGTTTGCCGCCTAATGCATCAACTTCCAATCCCGAATCGTCTGCAAGCGCAATTTCGCCGCTGATTTTCATGATCTCAGATGCTTTCTTTATCGCATTACCTTCAAAAGTATCCTGATCTTCATCAACTTGTATTTCCAAACCAATATCTTTCAATGATAAAACGCAAAAAGGGAGATCAACGAGTAGATCCTTGATCTCCTTGCATTTCCCTTGATTATTAGACGCTATAATTAATTTCCTCACTAATCAGCAATTTCAACCTCAATATTCGTTTATGAACACAGGGATGACAATTGATTCAACTCCTTCATACTCTTCAGTTTCAACTAAGATCCTCACATCGAAAACTTCCGGAAAAAGTCTTGCGCTCATTATGATCGATTTCAAAACCGAGGGTTCCATTTCAGGTGATTCGTACAACTGCGCAAACTCTCTGCTGAAATTAATATATGTTGTTCCTTTGTCCATCTGAACGCCTAATAGTCGTGTTCCCTCGGGAATACCTGTAATCATATCTCCATATGTAGTCAAACCTCGTATGAGCTCCAACATGGCATCCTCAAGCGTGACCCGTTCAGCAGGAACAACTCTTGTTACAGGAATGAAATAACTAAATCCGCTTGGAGATACAGTATGAAAGAATACCGTTACAGTATTACCTTGAGCTTCGATATCATGACCCATCTCAAGATTTACATATCGAGGAGTTATAGGCTCGCCTACCTGCGTTCCGAATTCCAACATCTGTAACAAGTTGCCCTCAAAAAGGAATTGCACTCTATCTATTGTCGGAAACTCAACTAACGCAAGAGCAACCCCTCTTATCATATTACTTTCGGACAACGCATCATTATGCTCCAAAGCTTCTTTACTTAAATCAACTGTTGCCAAACCATTTTCATCAATACTCATTCCTAGTATAATAGTACCATCTGGAACAAGCGCTTTCAAGCCCATTCCCGTTAAATCCTGCTGCATTTCAAAAGTATTTTTCATATAGCGCAAAGCAGCTTTAGCAATACCTTCTTCCCATGGTATCGCCCGCATCACAGGAATCAAAAAACCCGCCTCATCCTGATAAAAGAGGACTGTGTCACGCAAGCCAACTGCTTCATCATCTGCTGCGCTTTCCTCTTCAGACAAGTCAATTGCAGGATTTTCAAGCACCGGACTACAACCGGTAAACAACAAAACCAATATCAATCCTACCGCAAAATAACATAATTTTAATCTGTCAGACATGATATCCCCCCTTGCCATGTTTGTTTTATTATTTATATTAGCCTAGATTCGGGAGTATACCATTTAACATTTAGACGGTTTCGAATAAGGGATTTTCGTAGTATAATAGATCCATAGTTTTTCAGGAGGAAGTATAATGGCTTATGACGGCGTTTTAATAAATTCAATAGTAAATGAGCTTAAAGAGAACTTTATCAACGGAAGAGTCGATAAGATTCACCAACCCGAAAAGGACATGCTTCATGTATCAATATGGTGCAAATCAAAGACTCAAAAAATTCTACTAAGCTGTAATCCTAATTCACCAAGAATCCACATAACTAAGGAAGATAGAGTTAATCCCAAGACCCCGCCGATGTTTTGCATGCTTTTGCGGAAACACTTGCTAGCCGGACGCATTACCGATATAGTGCAACCGAGTTTTGACAGAATTACCGAACTGCATATAGAAAATCTTAATGAATTTGGTGATTTAACGGTAAAGAAGCTGATTATTGAGTGCATGGGGAAACATAGCAATGTCATTCTTATTGACGAAAGTTCAAAGATAATCGATAGCATTAAGCATATAAATTTCGACACCAGCAGAGTAAGAGAAATTCTCCCCGGTAAAAGATATGAGTACCCGCCATTGCAAGGAAAAGTAAATCCCTTATCACAACATGCCAAGCTGTTTTCAGTCTTGCAGCAGGAAGCTAAGTCCTCTCTTAAGCCTGATGAACTTATATCATCTTCTTTTACAGGTATCTCGAAAGTTACTGCCCAGGAAATAGCATATCGTTATCAAGCAGGAAACTTCTCTTCTTTGTCTGACGCTTTTATTGATTTTTTCGAGAGAGTTGCATCGAAAGCATTCTTGCCTACCCTACTACAAGATGACTCGCATCAGCCAATCGATTTATTTCCGTTCACCTACTCAAAGTATCCTTTGTCAAGCCAGAAGGAGTTTAAATCCCCTTCGGAATTGGTTGAACATTTTTACTTGGAACGTGATCGTATCCATCGGACGAATCAGAATATCACAACGATAAACCGAGTGCTTAGAACAAGTATTGATAGACTTCAAAAAAAACTCGCTTTGCAACATGATGAGCTGCAAAAAGCAAAAGAATCAGAAAAGTTTCGTCTTTACGGCGAGCTTATAACAGCAAATCTTCATCTGTCTTTAAACGGTCTTGATGCAATTGAGCTTTGCAACTATTATGAACCAGAAGCTTCAAAAATAGCGATACCGCTAGATAAGAATAGAACTCCTGCTCAGAATGCACAGGATTATTTTAAGAAATTTACCAAATCAAAGAATGCGGTTAAAGTTTTATCTGAGCAGATAACCTCGACCAACGCAGAAATAGACTATTTAGAATCGCAACTGTACAATGTTGAAAAATGTACCGAAGAAAATGAGCTGGATGAGATACAAAGGGAGCTAATTCAAGAAAGCTATATTAAGGAGAGTTCAAAAAACTCAAGAAAAGCATCAATGCCGTCCGAACCTCATCGCTTTGTTTCAACAGAAGGTTTCGAAATCCTTGTCGGTAAAAATAACGCTCAGAACGATAACCTAACCTTAAAGACTGCCGGAGCAAGCGATGTGTGGATGCATACCAAAAATATTCCCGGCTCACACGTAATTATAAGGAGTAACGGCAAAAGTGTTCCACATTCAACAGTACGGGAAGGAGCTATGTTGGCGGCATATTTCAGCAAAGCCAGAAACTCAACCAACATTCCCATTGATTATTGTCCTCGAAAAAATGTTAAAAAGCCGCGCGGCGCAAAGCCGGGCATGGTAATATATGAAAAATACCGCACTTTGTATGTAACACCGGAAGAGCAAACCATAAAAGCCATATTTGCCTCAAAAGGAAAACTGCGCAGTACTTAAACCTAAGACTGCGCAAATACCCTGCTACCTGGCTTTACTAATGCAATATCGTTTTTACATAAAGGACACTCCTCAGGTTTATATGAAGTTACATCCATTCTGATGGCGCAACAGAATTTCGTTCCAAAATCAACCTTTCCGTCGCTTCGGTCAACTATTGCCGCAACGCCTAAAACTTCGGCTTGATGCTCTTTTACAAGCTCAATAACTTCTTTAACCGAACCACCTGTTGTTACCACATCTTCAACAACCAACACCCGGCTTCGCTTCTGAATTTCAAATCCCCTTTTCAAAGTCATCAAACCATTATCCCGCTCTGCAAATATTGTTTTGACTCCTAATGCTCTGCCCATTTCATATGATAAGATTATACCTCCGATCGCAGGACCTATGACTAAATCGATCCCATCATCGGAAAACTGTGTGGCAAGATGCGCCGCGATTTTGAAAGCATGTTCAGGATATTGAAAAATTCTGGCGCATTGTAGGTATTTATCGCTGTGCCGTCCTGAGGTCAGCAGAAAGTGTCCTGTCATTAAAACTTCTGTATCAGTTAAAATCTTTATAACTTCTTGCCTCTCCATTAAAAAACCCTCCTCAAACAATTAATCCTCGTGTAAGCTCTTTTATATCTTCTACATTATTCGCTTCTAAATAATTCTTCATCTGATCCAGTATGATCATACACGCACCGGGCTCCAAAAGATTAGCTGTACCAACAGCGATCGCCGTTGCTCCGGCAAGTAAAAATTCGATAGCATCATCTCCGGTCATTATTCCACCCATTCCAACTACAGGTATTTTAACCGCACTCGCTGCCTGCCAAACCATGCGCAGAGCGATTGGTTTTATAGCGGGACCTGAGAGTCCGCCTGTGATGTTTGCCAGTATAGGTCGTCTCGTTTTTATATCTATCGCCATCCCGGGCAAAGTATTTATTAGTGAAATAGCGTCAGCTCCCGCTTGTTCCGCAGCCTTAGCAGCTGCCGCAATATCCGGAGCCGATGGGCTTAGCTTAACCATAATTGGTTGCGAAGCAACTTTTTTTACCTCTTTGGTCACTTTGTATACCGAATCGGGATTGATGCCAAAAGCCATACCACCATGTTTAACATTCGGGCATGATATATTGATTTCAATCATGTCTGCACAACACTTTGAAAGCTTTTCTGCCAACTCACAATATTCTTCAATCGTATTTCCGTTTATATTTACTATTATCCTCGTATCATGTTTCATTAACCATGGTAGCTCAAACTCAAGAAAATAATCCACTCCTGGGTTTTGAAGCCCTACGCTATTTAAAATTCCGGAAGGGGTTTCAGCTATTCTGGGAGGCCTATTTCCTATTTTGGGCTTAACCGTCAGTCCCTTAACAGATATCCCGCCCAATAGGCTTAAATCAACATAATCAGAATACTCCCTGCCAAACCCGAATGTCCCGGAAGCAGCTATTATAGGGTTTTTAAAATTTATTCCGCAAATATCAACACTCAGATTCATCAAAATTCAATAACACCTCATCGCTCCAAAATACGGGACCATCCGAGCATACTTTCTTATATTCATAATTTTTCCTTACTTGAGACTCACATACACATACCAGACAACCACCTATTCCACAACCCATACGCTCCTCTAGTGAAATCTGGCACGGTATTCCATGCTTAGCCGCCGTATCCTTTATCTCTTTTAGCATCGGTGTAGGACCGCAGCCTAGTATCAAATCAGGTATATCCTTCTTAAGCCTTAATGATAGCAGATCTGTGACTACCCCGGTATGTCCTAGGCTTCCGTCGTCTGTTGATACAAAGACATGCTCGGACAGCAGCTCAAACTGATCTAAGTCATATGCATATGATTTTGATTTAAAACCTAAAAATGATGAAAACCTCACATCATACCAATCTTTAATCAATAGTTTAAGCGGGGCTATCCCACAACCTCCTCCCACCACGAATGCTCTTTTAATGAACTTAGGTTTAATGAAACCATTGCCAAGCGGACCTAATACATCGATTGAATCTGTACTCTTAACTTGTGAAAGAAGATATGTCCCTGTCCCGGCCACTCGGTATATTATCTCAATAATACCTCCGCTATCAGTGAAAACATTGCTTATGCTTATAGGCCGTCTTAAAAGAAGCGAGCGATCATGAGGTATTTTTATATGCACAAACTGACCCGGTTTTACCAATTGGGCGGTATCAGGTGCACATATAAGCATTCTGTATGTATTTTCGGCTATCTTAACATTTTCGTTCACGACGCATAACAGTGATTTTTTCATACTTACCTCCGGTCAGGCTACCATGCCCTTACTCCTGCCGACAAAAGGGCTGAATCGATTTCGTCTTTCATCCTAATTACCTCATTTCTTGCAGCCAAAGAAAATTTTGCAGGATTTTGAAAGTCCCCTTTCCATGCGCAAATTATGCTCCTTGATGCGTTCACTATAGCACCTAAGCCATCTTTGCAAAAGCCCCCGACTATATCCATACCTGCTGCTCCTTGAGCCCCATATCCCGGTATTAAAATATACAAATTCGGCATTATATTTCTTATCTCAGAAAGCTGTTGAGGGTAAGTAGCTCCTACTACTGCACCGATCGAACTATATCCGTATTTACCGATTGAACCTGACCCCCATGCTTTGACCTTTCTTGCTACAATCTCATATACTCTGCCCTCTTCTGTTTTGATGTCCTGTATATCTCCCGAAGATGGGTTTGATGTTTTAACAAGTATAAATATTCCCTTATTGTATTTATTGCAATCATCTATAAACGGCTTCACTCCATCTATGCCCAAATATGGGTTTATAGTTGCGAAATCCGCATCAAATGCCCTTGCACTACCTTCCGGAAGATTAGTTTCTCCAATGTAAGCAGATGAATATGCCTCCGCCGTAGGACCTATATCGTTACGTTTCACATCAGCTATTACTATAAGTCCTTTGCTTCTCGCATGTGATAATGTCAATTTAAAAGCTTCAATTCCGGGTATGCCGTACGATTCGTAATAAGCGATCTGGATTTTAACAGCCGGCACAAGATCATAAATTGAGTCTATTATCTGTTTGTTGAACTCATAAATAGCACTTGCGACACCTTCAAATCCTGAGCCTGGCTTAGCATATTTTTCAAGTAAAAATTCAGGGATATATTCAAACCGGGTATCGAGTCCCGCTACAGTCGGATTCTTTTTTAAGATAATTTGATTAATCAGCTCGTCGATCATTCTATCACCTATCCTCTAAATTAGTTTACCATTATGCACGATAAGCTTTCCTCCAGATATTGTATGCAGTACTGAACCATTAAGGAGGCTTCCCTTAAATGGAGTATTCTTTCCTTTTGAGTAAAATTTGTTCACATCAACAATGTACTCCTTATCAGGATCAACGACCGTGACATCTGCTCTGCCATTTTTCTCAATTGTTCCGCCCTGTATGCCTAGAATCTTAGCTGGAACTACGCACATAAGCTCTACAAAACGCACCATATTAATACGGTTGGTTTTAAGAAGATAGGTGCAAGCAAGCGAGAAAGCCAGCTCAAATCCGGATAAACCATTTGCTGCCAGAGCGAATTCTACCTCTTTATCATCTCTATGATGCGGTGCGTGATCGGTTGCTATTATATCTATAGTCCCATCAACCAAGCCGTCAATGACTGCCAAAACGTCAGAAACAGACCTAAGCGGCGGATTTACTTTTGCATCAGTATTATACCCGTCAACCATTCGTTCATCAGCTGAAAAATAGTGAGGCGCTGTTTCGCATGTAACTTTAACACCCCTGCTTTTAGCCTGTCTAATCAACTCGACTGAACCCTTAGTACTTATGTGGGCTATATGCACTCTTACACCGGTAACTTCTGACAACAAAATATCACGGGCTACCATAATCTCTTCAGCAGCTCTGTTAATTCCTTTGAGTCCTAATCTAGTCGACATTTCCCCTTCATTCATAACACCGTCTGACGAAAGCGCTATATCCTCGCAGTGCGAAATTATAAGAAGGTCCGGTCCTCCCGAATACTCAAGAGCGGTTTTCATAATGCCGGAATTCAAGATGGGCTTTCCGTCATCAGAAAGAGCCACAGCTCCTGCTTTTTTAAGTTCCGCCATGTCGGTTAACTCCTGCCCCATCTGACACTTTGTAACCGCAGCGATTGGGAAGACTCGAATGAGCCCGTAAGATAAAGCTTTTTTGATTATATATTCAACCAAGGGTGCATTGTCTATAACAGGATCTGTATTTGCCATGCATGCGATACTTGTAAAACCACCTGCAGCCGCACTTTTCATGCCTGATAAAATATCTTCTTTGTGTTCAAAACCAGGCTCCCGCAAATGGCAATGTGCGTCAATAAGTCCTGGAATCACCCATTTTCCTGTAGCGTCTATATAATTAATTGAATCTGAGGAAAGATTTGTTCCAATTTCGGCGATTCTATCTTCTTTAATCAGAATATCCGCTATAAATGGTGACTTGCTTACGCCGTCAACAATTTTGCCGTTTTTTATACAAAGCATTTTATTGCCCTCTCCTCCTTGTTATAAGGTAAAGAAGTGCCATTCTGACCGCTACTCCGTTACTTACTTGCTCATTAATCTCGGAATTGTCAGCGTCCGCCACGTCAGAACTTATTTCAACCCCTCTGTTCATAGGACCGGGATGCATTATTATTACGTCCTTTTCCGCTAATTCTACGCGTTTTTTGTTTATTGCATATAAAGCCGCATATTCTCTCAATGATGGTATCAATCCACGCTGCTGCCTTTCTTTTTGCAATCGCAACGCCATTAACACATCAGCGCCTGCTACGGCTTCCTCAATGGTTCTACACACTTTAACCCCTAAAGATTCCAATCCCACGGGGAGAAGTGTAGGAGGACCGGCTATCCTTACATCCGCCCCCATTGTGATTAAACCCCAGATATTGCTTCTTGCCACCCGACTATGCAGCACATCTCCTATAATCGCCACTTTTACTCCGTGTAATTTGCCTTTTTTTGACTTTATCGTGAACATATCCAGCAATGCTTGGGTTGGATGCTCATTTGTCCCATCTCCGGCGTTGATTACCGATGATTTCAGATGTTTTGCCAGATGATGAGGAGCACCTGAAAGAGGGTGGCGCATAATTAAAACATCAGTACCCATCATTTCTATTGTTTTTCCTGTATCAAGAAGAGTTTCACCTTTCGTTACACTGCTTGAAGATGCAGAAACGTTCGATGCGCTGGCACTCATATATTTTCCGGCTAATTCAAATGAAAGCCTTGTTCTTGTACTGTTTTCGTAAAACAAGGTTACGATTGACTTGCCTTGCAGATGAGGTGTCTTTTTATGGTTTTGCATAAGAATGTGTTTCATAAGCTCGGAAGTGTTTAATATTTCGTCGATTTCTTCGCCGGGGACCCCACGTAATCCGAGAAAATCTTTATGTTTAAGCGCCATTTTTTCACCTTCTCATATAATTTAATCAACCGGGAGGGGGGACGTTTTGTTTGGCACATTATAGGCATCAGTCGTCTTACGCCTGATTTCAGATCTGTCCCATCGATAGAACCGTCCCCAATATTTGGCCTTACTTGTCGGCGATCACCACGCTGTTTATACCGTCAACTTCAGCAAGGTGAACATGAATTATCTCTTGTTTCGATGTGGGAACATTTTTCCCCACATAATCAGCACGTATCGGAAGCTCCCTATGTCCTCTGTCAATTAATACGGCAAATTGAATAGCTTTAGGTCTGCCAATCTCCATTATGGCATCCATAGCCGCACGCGCCGTTCGACCGGTATAAAGAACATCGTCAACCATCAAAATGACTTTTGCATTTACATCAAAAGGAATATCAGTTTTGTTTATTACAGGATGCTCGGAAAGCATCGAAAGATCGTCTCTGTAAAGAGTTATGTCTAGAATGCCCACAGGTAAGTCTTGTCCCTCGTGCTCTTTAATGCTTGCCGCAAGCCTTTTAGCCAAAGATACACCTCTTCGCTGTATTCCGATTACAACTAAATTATCGATACCCTTATTTTTCTCGATTATTTCATGCGTTATTCTGGTAATTGCTCTGTTGATTGCTGTTTCGTCCATGATCTGAACTTTATCCGGCATAGTTTTCTCCTTTCAGGTACAAAAAAACCTTACTCTGTGGTAAGGTCGTTTACGCATCCATTCTTTTTAAGAAAACATGGGTAATTCGCGTTATCGTTACCTTACCGGGCTCTCAGTACCGATTTAAAGGTTTTCATCGTTTTGAAGAATATCACAAATTTCGAGGGTTGTCCAGCCTAAAAAACGTAACTCAGAAACCAGCAGATCCGTCCCCTTGATTTCGAAGAGCAATGAGTGTTTTTTCGAAATCCTCCGGCACATTAGCTTTAAACTCCATATACTCTTTTGTTGTCGGATGCTTAATTGTTAATTTCGCTGCATGCAAGGCTTGCTTACATAATCCGAAAGGATTACTTCTCTGCCCGTAAACAGGATCGCCCAGCACAGGATGTCCTATACCCGACATATGTACCCGTATCTGGTGAGTTCTGCCGGTCTCAAGTGCCACTTCAAGATATGTGAACCCTATGAATCTCTCAAGTACCTTAAAACGTGTGAGCGCTTCCCTGCTCCCTCGACTATCGGTGATTGCCATTTTTTTGCGGTACAAAGGATGCCTTCCAATCCGGGCATTCACGTTGCCGCTATCTTGTCTTAGTACATTATGCACTATGGTTAAATATGTCCTTTTAGCTGATCTTTCTTTGATCTGTTCCGCCAATTGCAAATGAGCAAAGTCATTTTTAGCAACAACCAGTAATCCCGAAGTATCTTTATCAAGCCTATGCACTATTCCCGGACGCAATTGCCCGTTAATGCCCGATAAATTATTCAGCTTAGCTAGCAGTGCATTCACCAAAGTATCCGTCTTGTTACCCGGAGCCGGATGAACAACCATACCTTGAGGTTTGTTAATAATCGCTATATCGTTATCTTCATAAACGATCTCAATCTCTATGTTTTGTGGTTTTATCTCCAATTCAGTAGCAGGCGGTATATATACATCGACTATCTGCCCTTTTTTCAAACGTTGATTAGGTTTCGAAGGCTGCAAATCCACAAAAACCCTCTCTGATTTTATCAGATTCTGAAAAAAAGACCTTGAAGAATAAGGATTTGCAGTAACCAAAAAGAGGTCAAGTCTCATTCCTTGAGAACTTTCTTCAACAACAACACTAAACTTTTCCATTTATTTCAAACCACAAACCTTTTTAAATTCCAAATCTCCATTGAACAGAATATAATATCCCAGCAAAATTGAACCTATAACCAATGATGAATCAGCTATGTTGAATACCGGAAAATTAATGAGCGTGAAATCAAACATATCCACAACAAAACCTAATCTTACCCTATCAATTAAATTGCCGATCGCTCCGCCCAGTATGAGTGATAGTCCGGTTTTGAGGAAAACAGCTTTGTTTGGAATTTTCATCAAAAAATACACAATGGCTGCGGTTATCAGCACAGTAAGTACTATAAAAATCCATCTTTGTCCCTGCATCAAGCCGAAAGCTGCTCCTCTGTTCTCAACATATGTCAAATGAAAGACATCCTGAATGACCGGAAAATATCCAATTGGTCTTAAGTATATCTTAGTGTAGTACTTACTAGCCTGATCAAGCACTATCACAAAAGAAGTAATAATTAATGCAAGCATTAAAGCCTCCTAATAATCTATTTAATCATTTTATCCCAAAAGTAGTTCTTCGATTCCGGGAGCTATATCGGCGATACTTCGTATTTTAAGAGCCATACTCTCAGCATTTTTGCCCCTGAGAACTGTAGGCACTTTATTAGAAGTGTGTGTCGAAACACTTATGTCTTCGATATTTCCATGATCGCTTGTAAAGACAAAAAGGCTATCCTTAAAATCCATATTAGACAACAGTCCCTCAAGCATATCGTTAAGGTCGCGCAATACCCTGATACACCAGTTTTTGTCTTGGCTGTGTCCGGCAAAATCGGTTTGAAAGTACTCAAAAAGTACGAAGTCAAACTGCTTGTTAAGCTTTGCTAATATTTCACCTGCCAAACGTGGGGTTCTCAATGGTACATCAAATCCGCGCTTTATCAGCAATGCATTCGTAATGTCCTGGTAAACCGCTTTTTCTTCCAACATATCATCCAGAAGTCTGAAAGGAATTTGAGCTGCCAAAGTTGCAAGAGTAGTAGCGGAAATATTGAATTTGTTGTCATTCGCAAACATTCTTACCAGATACTCTTTGGTATACATATTGGCATTAGTTACTCTAAGTCCCTTGTTTTTCAGCCGTTTTAATATGCTATGCTCTTCGATCAATTGTTTTAATGTCTTTGTAGGGAAACCGTTGATATGCCTCCCTACTGCCTTAGGTGCGTTAATACCGGTCAAAATAGTTGTTTGTCCCGTAGCACTCTGGGGAAGGCCATCAACATCAAGTTGAGCGTCAGTCGGAATGCAGAATTTCTCCTCCAAAAGACTGTTCAAGTATTGAAAATCAGGATTTATGACCGGATTAATTTCGGGATCACTTTTTCCCAATCCCAGCCCATCAACAAAAAAAAGCAATACATTCACAATTTGAAACCTCAGCAAAAAAATCATGAGCAATTCGAGGCTTTGCTTAACAGCAGGACTAAAATCATCAAATCAAATCATTTACCGTAACGTGTCTTCCGGGAGTCTACAAGAGAAGGCGCTACAGTTTTGTTGATTGCCGATTTCATTTCAGAAAGCTGTTGTTCAAGTGCTTCAGCCTGATCTTTTAATTTAATAACCTCATCGGCAAGGTTGGTCGCAGTTAAAACCATGATCATTGAGGTACTCAGATTTGGTTGACATTTGCTTATTTCGTTCATCTTTTTGTCAACATAAATAGCGACCTTATGAATATATTCCTCAGACTCAAAACCTCTTAACATATAATCACGGCCTGCGATTCTGACCATTGTTTTTCGTAACTCTGCCATGACGACACCCCCTTGAAAAATCGTTTACATTATTATACACCACCCTTTTAAACTATACAAAGATTTTGTCGAATCAGGCTGTAATTAATATGGGTCTATTGTCTTAATTTCGCACCTGGCATCTTCTCCAAGCCCTCTGTTACTTTAAGATGAATCTTACTTACCTCATCATCTCTTAATGTGCGATCAGCGGCTCTATACGAGAGAGAATATGCCAAACTCCTATACCCATCAGGAATTTGCGTGCCCTCGTAGATATCAAACAACTCAATTTCAGTCAGTAAATCTCCCGCCAGCTCACGAATAAGCCTGAGAATACTTTCTGCGGACAATTTTTTATCGGCTGTTATAGCTATATCACGTTTCACAGCAGGATATTTGGGCAAAGCAACGTATTTCCTGTAAGTTTGCGCCTCATTGAGTATTGTATCAAGATCAAGCTCGGCCATCATTATTCTTAACCCATTCATTTCGTAATTAGATCCTACAACGGGATGTATTTCACCAAAAATTCCTAAGGATTGTCCGGAAAATTGGATAATTGTCGTTCTACCGGGATGAAAAGAGGGATGCGTATACGGAGCATATGAAACGCGATCATCAATACCCATCTCACGCATAAGCAATTCTATAATACCTTTAAAAACAAAAAAATCAGAACCATTTCCGTACGCTGCGACTGACAGGACACCCTTCTCGATAGGAAGTTCATTTAGTGGAAGACTCCGCGGCAAAAACGCTTTTGCGATCTCAAAAACCTTAACATTTTGCTGTCCTCTTGAGTAATTTCTGGCTAAAACCTCAAGCATATTTGGAATCACAGTTGTACGCATGATGCTTTGATCCTCGCCTAACGGGTTCGTAATTGCAATTGATAAAGGATAATCCTCGGGATTATCAAAACCAATGGAAGCATATACCTTCGGGCTTGTAAACGAATATGTGATTGTTTCGTAAAAATCGGCTCCTACAAATATATCTTTTATTAGATCAATAAGTTTCTGACTTCTGGTTTTACTTCCGCGAACGCTTGAAGTACCCATAACGGTCAGAGGTATTTTGTCATAACCATAAATCCGGGCAACTTCCTCTGCTAAATCGGCAATTCCTTCTATATCGGCTCTGAAACTTGGTATTATCGCTTCAATAAAGCCGTCTCCTTTTTTAATCTTTATTCCAAGTACACTTAATATTTCAATAATCTGATCTTGTGAAAGGCTCAATCCCAGAAGACTGTTTATCTTGTTGTGATCAACCTCCACACATCGTTCTTTATATTCCTCAGAGCAAGCGTCAATTAATCCGCCGACTACCGTTCCTGCGCCTAGCTCTTTGATTAAATAAGCCGCACGTTCGATCGCCTTTTTAGCAAGCTGTGTATCAATACCTTTCTCGAAGCGACTTGATGCGTCGCTTCTTAGACCAAGCGCTTTTGATGTCAGACGTATGCTTGTTTGGTTAAATTTTGCGCTCTCAAGCAATATACGCTTTGTAGTATCAGTGATTTCCGAGTTTGCACCTCCCATAACTCCCGCAATACCTACAGCCTTATCTTTATCGGCGATGACCAGCATATCCATTGAAAGCGATCTAATTTTGCCGTCTAGGGTTTCTATATTTTCATTCTCGTATGCTTTTCTTACTAATATAGTTTTACCGGAGAGTCTGTCAAGATCAAACGCATGCATCGGTTGACCCATTTCAAGCATGACATAATTAGTGATATCAACAATATTGTTTATTGGTCTTATCCCTGCAAGGGTGAGTCGTCTTTGCATCCATTCCGGTGATGGTTTAATAGTGATATCTTTGATTACACGCGCACAATATCTCGGACATATTTCTAAATCTAAAATTGAAATTTTTACCATATCGTTGATGTCGTCATTCCCGGCTAAATCCGGAATTTCGGGCAATCTCAAGTTTACTCCCAACGTTGCTGCCACTTCCCTAGCAATGCCTATTATACTCAAACAATCAGGTCGGTTTGCAGTAATTTCAAACTCTATCACTTCTTCTACATCAGAACCGCTATTTACCCTGTGAATAGCCTCTACTTTTGACCCGCTCATTGTCAAAAGCTCAGTCAATCGAGATGTCTGAATGCCAATATCTACGTAATCTTTAAGCCACTCTAAAGGTACATGCATATAAAAACCTCCCTAGAATTGTTGTAAAAAGCGTATATCATTTTCAAAAAGCAACCTTATGTCATCAATACCATACTTCAGGTTAGTAATCCTATCGATTCCCATTCCGAACGCAAAGCCGCTATACTCATCCGGATCAATACCACATCCCCGAAGAACTTTCGGATGCACCATTCCTGCTCCCAGTATTTCGATCCAACCGGTATAAGAGCAAATCCGGCAACCATTCCCACCGCAAGACGAGCAACTTGCGTCCATCTCCGCACTCGGCTCTGTAAACTGAAAATGATGCGGCCTGAACTTTGTGCGAGTGGAAAGCCCGAACAACTCTTTTGCAAACGTATCCAATACAGCCTTGAGATCTCCCATACTCACATTTTTATCTATTAAAAGACCTTCAACCTGATGGAATATCGGAGAGTGAGTTGCGTCAACCGCATCTGAGCGGTATACTCTTCCCGGAACTATTATCCTAATGGGAGGCTTTTGGTTTTCCATTACACGAACCTGCATCGGCGATGTATGTGTGCGAAGAAGTATGTTCTCGGTTATATAGAAAGTATCCTGAGAATCACGCGCCGGATGATTTTTCGGTATGTTCAGAGCTTCAAAGTTATAGTAGTCAAGTTCAATTTCCGGGCCTTCGGCAATCGAGAAACCCATACTCATGAAAATATCTTTGATTTCGTTAAGTACAATGCTTATCGGATGAAGTCCGCCGCGACCTAAATATCTACCAGGCAAAGTCACATCAACTGTTTCCTCGCTAAGTCGTTTTACCAATAACCTCTGTTCCGCAAACGAAGTTCTTTCTTTTATCTTGTTTTCAATGTCATTTCTAATTCGATTGGCAAGGTCTCCTATTATCGGCCGTTCTTTTGGATCAATCGCACTCATACCTTTCAAAATCTGAGTCAATTCTCCTTTTCTTCCGAGCAGTCTGACTCTACATGCCTCAATAGCACCGATGTCATCGAGTCTGTTTAATGTTTCTAATGCTTCGCTTAGAATTTCACCAAGCCGTAACTTCATCCGCAATGCTCCTTTACTAACCTTTTTGTTTAGATTGTATCAATACTCAGGATTCCTTGTCTCTTTTGCCGTACTCTAATATCGAGTAAGCTATGAATAATGTTTTTTGCGATAAATTTCGTATACCATAAGTCCTGCAGCCATCGCGGCATTAAGAGATTCCGTCTTGCCGCTCATTGGTATGGTTACTGTAGTTGTGGCAATATCGAGGATACCTTCTTTTACTCCATTTGATTCATTCCCAATAACAAGAGCGATTTTTTTATGTCCGCCCTTCCAAACAAAGAGATCCTCTCCCTTAACATGACCAACCATTATGTGTGTACCCAACTTTTTTAAGTTGATAAAGAATTCTTTGGAATCTTCAATTTCGTGTATCGGCACTCGAAAGATAGAACCTGTTGTGGACCGAATTGTCTTGGGGCTATAAGGATCAGCGCAACCACCCAGCAAAACAAGACCGTCTGCTCCCGCCGCATCAAGTGTCCTTATAATTGTGCCCATATTTCCGGGATCTCTTACTTCATCGAGAATAACTAAGAAGAACTCATCTTTGCTAAGTATGTCAGCAATTGAAGTATCTTTTCTGTTAATAACCGCAATTATGCCCTGAGGGGTGCAGCAATCGCTTATATCGTTAAATATCCTAGCGCTCAGTTTAAATGTTTTTACTTGATCGAAGATATCTTCTGATTGCATAATAAACTCATCGTAATCAAATTCATCGGAGATCAATAAGAAGGAGATGGATACTCCCTCTTTCATCGCCTCTTGTGTGAGCTTAACCCCTTCAACAAAAAATTGTTGCTTTTCTTCTCTGTGTTTTTTGTCGTGTAGAGAACGAACATGGCGCACGATTGGATTATGTTTGCTGATAATCAACTCGTTCAAAGCTTTAAGCCTTCCTAGGATTGAACTTTGGCTTCAAAGCGTTCTATATCCTCATTGCTTCCTATAACTACCAAAGTATCATTTCTGTATATAACGTCGTCTCCTTTAGGTGACATATTTATCTTATTGGCATGTTTTATTGCCAGTACGTTCAAACCGAAACGATCCCTCATATTGATCGTTTTAAGAGTCTTTCCTTCCCAAGAGTGTAATGCTGCAACTTCAACCAGGCTATAATCAGGAGAAAGCTCAATATAATCTAAAATATTGGAAGATGAGAGATTATGAGCTACACGCACTCCCATATCTCTTTCAGGGAATACGACCCTATCAGCTCCGGTTTTGTAAAGCACTTTTGCATGAAGATCGCTTTGCGCCTTCGCGATAACATATTTAACTCCGAGTTCTTTACATAGCATCGTAATCAATACGCTCGACTGTATGTCAGTCCCTATCGTAATAACTGCCACGTCAAAGTTTCTTATTCCTAATGCCTTTAATGTATTTTCATCCGTAGCATCGACCTGCACAGAGTGTGTAACGGAATTTGAGATCTGCTGTATTTTTTCTTCGTCCTTATCAATAGCCAGCACATCATGCCCCATTGAGTATAAGGTTTTGGCTACACTTGAGCCGAAACAACCTATACCAATTATCACATATTGTTTCATGATATATAAATTACGCCTCCTAAAAAAGTACGATCCGCACTGAAATTATACCACATTATCAAATACATGCAAAATTTGATATTTTCGGTTTTTCACAACAAAAAAGACCCTTTAGAGGCCTTTTTTTAAGCTACCTATTGTTTGCGTCTTTTAAACCTATTTCAAGCTCAAGAAGCCAAACCTAACTTTCCCTTTGCAATATCAACCAATTTTGCAAAAGCAGCCATATCATTAATAGCCATATCAGCCAATATTTTTCTATCAATCTGTACATCAGCTAATTTAAGACCGCTGATCAAACGGCTGTAACTTAATCCATTGAGTCTTGCAGCCGCATTGATCCTAGTAATCCATAGTTTTCTAAAATCTCTCTTCCTTAACTTTCTACCTACATATGCAAAAGCCATTGACCTCATAACGGCTTGGTTAGCTGCTTTAAACTGCTTGCTTTTAGCCCCGAAATAGCCTTTGGCAAGCTTTAGAACTTTTTTATGTTTTTTTCTGGCATGTAACGCTTTTTTTACTCTTGCCATATTTACATCTCCTTCTTTTAGAAATTACATGTATGGAATCAATTTTTTAATGTTTTTCTCCTCAACAAAAGCTACAAATGCCTCGCTCTTGAGACCTCTCTTCCTTTTTGCCGATTTTTTTGTCAACAAATGACCTTTAAACGCTTTAGACCTTTTAACTTTACCAGAACCGGTCAGCGAAAACCGCTTGGCAGCTCCTTTGTGTGTCTTAACTTTAGGCATTAATGTCACCCCTCTTTCGATCTGTCTTCTTTGGGCGTCAAAATCATAATCATATTCCAACCTTCAAGTTTAGGCTTACGCTCAAGTAAATATTCTGACGAAAGCATGGATTGGAATTTTTCCATGACATCATATCCAACATTGTAATGAGCCTTTTCTCTGCCTCTGAATTTAATCGAAACCTTGACCTTGTCGCCGGACTTTAAGAATTTATCGGCACTCTTAGCCTTTACACCCAGATCATAATCTTCAATAGATATAGAAAGTCTGACTTCTTTGAGATCAATGACATGTTGATTTTTACGGGATTCTTTATCTTTTTTTGCTGCTTCGAACTTATGTTTCCCATAGTCCATTATCTTGCAAACAGGGGGAATAGCCTGAGGAGCTATTTTAACCAGATCAAGCTGTCTTTGCTCCGCCAATTCCATAGCTCTTCTGGTGAACATAATTCCTAACTGCTCACCATTATCATTGATGACCCGAACTTCCTTGTCCCTGATCTGATCATTGATCAGGAGATCCTTTTTGTTGATATTAATTCACCTCCACAAAAATAAAACAAAAAGCAGGCACCTAACAAAGTAACCCACTTAAAAATCCGATTATCCATCATAAATCATGATTTGATACGGAAACTATAACCATTCAAGCAATAGCCGGAAGGTGAGAAGTGGATTGCTTCTGCTTAGCCGCCGAAATAATATAACATGACCATTGCGCTTTGTCAAACATTATTTCCAAGTTCATGGTAAGATAAATAGTGCTACAGCGAAAGAAAGTTTCTGATATACTTCGCTGTAGCAATAGTTACATCATGCGTATTAAGATTCCTTGAACTAATCCTATGATAAAACCCAACACTCCGCCTAGCACTTCAATGTGTCTAAGTTCTCTCCCCACTAGGGGCATTATCAACGCTTCGACCTCAATCATATCTAAACTATTCAGTTTTTCCTCAATCATGGTGCTTATATTAAGTTTTTGTACAGAATTTTCAATTGTGTGCCCGATTACGTGTTCGAGCAAAAATCCGGCTTCTCTGTCAATTACTTGAGAGATGTAAGCAAGCAATGGCTTTGTTAAACCTGACGGAACAATGGAAGGTATTTTGTCTTTGATCTGCTTGACAATCTTTCTTCTTATAACGAGTGCTATTTCACTTCTCTGTTCATTCCCCAGGATTTTGTTTAAGATGTCATGCATGGAAAGCAATTGCTCATTAACAGCTTTCCCTATGGCAGTGGCTATTTCCTTCCTCCTTACGGGTATTAGTCCTTGAACCTTCATACTTGTAGACGGGACTGTCCATGGCACAAACGGCCTGAATAAAAGTTTAATCGCAAGGAAATTAGTAAACCACCCAATAGCCCCTCCTACAATCGCCATGATGATCACATCTATCAATACTTTCACGCCTCCATTGAAACTAAATTGAATTCAATTTTACAACATATCCGGCATAAAAAAAGCACCAATCGGCGCTTTTATGTGGGAGGCATTCCATCGCGACTCATTGTCACCTTCCCGCGAAAGACTTTATTTATGGTGTTTAAAAGCTCTATGTTTTTTATCTTTTCGTAATCATGTATGGTTATTTTGTTTGGCGCGATCGTTATCAATGAACTTATCAAAAGATCGTCGTTATCTATTTCAATATTCGACATTTCTTTTGCCATGTCTTCAAGAAATTCATTATTTATAATCGTTAGCCTATCGTCCATAAGAGTATACTTTCTGTCTTCCACCGGAAAAACATGCACCTCATTAAGTTTGGGCTGTTGAATCTCTACAAAGTATCTTAATAGTTTTATAAAATCATTATACTCTTTCTCGATCAGTAATTCCCTCACAGAACGGTCTATTGCATGTTGTACTTCCTTAACTAAATCCTTTAATCTAAACCTTATAAATCCTTCTATAAAAAGATCGCTATTAGTCTCGAAATGCTCGAGCACGCGTTCATGTATCCGACTATGCCAAGTCGACTTTAAATCCTGTAACCGGCCTTCACCACACTTGTATTTCCGTATGGAAGAAACCGCACCCTGCATAATTCTGTTTCTATCCGGTTTATCAAAATAAAAGTATTCGTCTTGTATTATCTTCTCCATCATTTCCACTTGTATATGATGTAGTATCGTTTCAGACACGAAATCAGCCAAATGCGCTTTTATTCTCATATCAGCCGATTCATGACATTCTGTAAAATCGTTTTCTTGTTCTTTCTTATTTGAACAATGTATATATAATAAATCTCCTGATTTCTTGTGCTCCACAGATATCCCAAATATCTTACTGTCCACAATTTTTCTCTCAATAAATTTATCCATTTCAAAGCTGCCATTTTTAATTCCTATGGTAAATATTTTCATCTTACCACTCCCTTCAGTAGACATCCAGTGGTTTTTTGGCATACCAGCAGTACAAGCCTTATGATTACCATTCGGCATAAACATTTTTTGTTTCGAATCTTCCGATTCTGTTACATTATATGCAGTGCCGTTTGTATAGTTGCTCTACTCTTGTAGTATTCCCTTGTGGAGGCATAAACTTTTGTTGTATTAATTGGGTATTGAGGAATAACATGTGCAATGTGTTTAAAATACAAATTACCGGATGTTAGTCCGGTAATTTGTTGTTATGAGATAAGCCTGTAAGCCGAGTTCTGTCTTGAATGATCATCTGTCTAGGCCTATTGTTGCCAATAGGCTCAAGCGACACTTGCCTGGGACGTGGCGGACAACCACATTTATGTCCCTTCGTCTTGCTCCAAGTGGGGTTTACATAGCAATCCGATCACCCGGACGCTGGTGGGCTCTTACCCCACCTTTCCACCCTTACGCTTTAGAGTATTAATCTTAAATCTATATTCTGCATTTCGATAAAAGATATTCGTACTCTTAAGCGCGGTATCTTTCTGTTGCACTTTCCTTGAAGTCGCCTTCACTGGGTGTTATCCAGCACTCTTGTCCTGTGGAGCTCGGACTTTCCTCATCTGCCTTTACAGCAGCCGCGATCATCCAGCTTACTCACAACAGCTCAAAATTATTATAACATATTGATGGATAAATTCAATAATAATATGGTCTAAAGCTATAAATCCGATCCTGTAGCCGTTTTGACATGACGATTATCCGAAAAATCTCATAACTATGTAATAGATAAGCGGAACGAATACTGACGGCAGCAAATTTGCTACCTTTATCCTATTAAGCTTTAACAAATTAATACCTATAGCCATAATAAGAACGCTACCAACTAAGGATATCTGGCTTATTACCATTTCAGTAAGCCATGGTCTAATCATAATTGCCAAAAAAGTAATACTACCCTGATATAAAGCTACCGGAATTGACGAGAACATCACCCCTATGCCTAAAGTCGCCGAAAATACAACCGCACTAACACCGTCAAGAATCGATTTTGCAAAGAGCGTGGCTGGATTGCCAAAAAGACCATCTTCCAAAGATCCGACTATAGCCATTGCTCCCACACAGTATAAAAGTGTGGTAGAAACAAACCCTTGTACAAAATTACTATCTTTGCTGCCAAACTTCTTTTGAAACCATTCAGCCGTGTTTTCGAGCCTGGATTCCAGATCAAGCGCTTCTCCCAGTATGCCACCCGCTACAAGACTTAAAATCATAAGCATTATATGCTCTCTTACAAGTTTGCCATCCTCTGCGATCGTAAAAATCCCTTGCAACACGCCTGAAATCCCAATTATTGTCACTGCCAACCCCAAGGCTTGCATTACAGTATCTCTGTATCTTTGAGGAATTCCGCTTTTGATAAAAAGCCCGGCTAAACTTCCGGCAACTATTGCAAATACGTTGGCAATTGTCCCAATACCCATCATAAACAATTTCTCCTTAAAAAAAATCAAGGCTGAAAACCTTGATCTAATTGGAGCCAATAATGGGATTCGAACCCATGGCCTGCAGTTTACGAAACTGCTGCTCTGCCGACTGAGCTATATTGGCTCAAGAAGTATATGACTCAATTATAGCATATACTTTTTAGAAGGTCATCACAAAATTATTGTTCTTCCCATAAACAATCAAACCATAGTTCAAACAACTCGAAGTTTTCACGCCTTAACAATGTAAGGTTCTCATTTTCAAAAGCTTCCTTAGGGTAGAAAGAGGATAGACGAGCTGCAACATGCTGAGCTTCACCCAAGGGCACTGCATAAACTATGAACCTTTCCCAATCAGCCAATGATTGCGTGTTACTTTCTTCAGAGAAGTTTTTAAGAAATTTCTTAAACGCCATCCATTGCGAGTAATGTTCAAGTCCAAACGAAGTCAATTTCGAGGGCTTGCCTGAAAGCTTTTGCTCAAAATTCCATCGTGTAGCCTGTTTTATGACAATTCGCGTCCAAGTATCAAACTTGCTCAAAAATCTCTCTTTAAGAGAGGGATTTGCTGTGACGGATTCGATGTCGAGAGTTGAAAAACCTGAGCCGGTTCCAACTTCCTTAAGCATCCAATTGATTAGATATTCTTCGTGAGGCTCAAGTCTTCCTATATGACAGCCTTCTTTAAGTACACATCTTAAGGTTTTACACTCATTCGATATGTCAGCTTTCAGTAGCAGATTTCCTTTTATTACCATATCCATCAGGGTAGCTATCATATCCCTTGAGGTAATCTTTGACCTGTTAACTAACACCGAAAGCTCGGCAGGGGTATAATAATGTTCAGGCAATTTACTCCGGTGTTCAATCGCATCCAACTGCTCATGTGAAAAATCTTCTTTGCCCGATTTCCTCAGGCTATGAACATAAAAATACGAGCCTACACCTAGTCCGGCAATTAACAAAATCAGTCCGGCAATTGTCACCGATCTTTTTCTTCTCTCCTGATCAAGCTCAGCTTGACGGGCTTGATTAGCCCAATGCTCTTTAAGATCGAGCATATCGGAAAGAATATAATTATCAACAATTTTCCTGCCGTTTGGTACTGCATTTACCGGCAACAGCACAAAGGCATCGAAACTATCGCCTTGTCTCAGTCCGTTCGAATTAAAGATTACAGACTCCGCATTAATCACTGCTTCAATAATACTCTGTGAATCATGAGCAAATGCATTGATATTTTCATTAAAGTCATTTTGCGGAAGAATTATCTCAATACTTATTTTCCCTGCAATATCGCTCTCAGTCTGTGGCACAAATTGCCATTGAAGCAACGACGTATCCCTATAAACGTAAACAATATCACTTAGTCTGTAACTCAAGGAAATTGTCACATTTTCTTTTCCTGACGGGAGGTATATATCCAGAGCCTTAAACTGGTTTTGCCCAATATTTGTTGTCTCATATGTGTAAATTCCTGTTTGTCCGGGCGTCGGATCATCAACATGAATAAGGGGCATCATTTCGGTTTCAACAATAGTCTTATCCGGATTATCGCTCGAAATTGCAGATACTTCCAAGCCAGTCACTTCCGAAGCTCTGGAAATATTTATATATTTTTTGATTTGCCCCTCGTACTCAGGTGAAACTTTATATGTTATAAACTCATTAATATCCATTGAACCGTCGGAATTTAACTCGGCTCGCATATGAATTTCTGATACGGAATATCCAGCAGAGGTTGAAGCTTTCACATCATACGAAAGAACTAAAACAAAAACCAGAATTACGAAACAAAAAAAGTACACCCTCCGCATATTACGGACAAAAAGCATTTCTATCCTCCGAACATAAACCAGTGGACGGTTCCGTTGGTTCACTCACTTTGATTTTAGACGCCTGATTACTATTATTACAATCCCAAGTACTATCAGTGCAACGCTAAATATTTGGGCAGCACGAAAAGGCCCCATGAACAAGCTATCCATCCTGACAGATTCGATCACTAACCTCCCTAAGGAGTAAAATATCATATAAAGCAAAAAAACTTCGCCTGAACTTTTCCTTTTGTTTCTATAAAGCATCAATCCTGCAAAAACCAGAAAATTCCAGACCGACTCATAGAAAAAAGCAGCCATATGCCATTGTTGGTTCGCCTCTATAAAAACAGCTGCCGGAAACCATTGCCAGTCAATATTGTATACAGGCAATCCATAAGCTTCCTGGTTGAAAAAGTTTCCCCATCTGCCGATGGCCTGTCCAAGTATCACACCCGGAGCTGCTATATCGGCTAAATCTCCGAAACTAAGCTTTTTAAAGTGCGAAAATATCCATCCGGCGATTACCCCGCCCGCAACGGCACCGTGGATGCTAAGTCCACCCTCCCAAATCTTTAAGGCGTCAATTGGCCTTTGCGCATATGCTTCCCAAGTGAAAATGACGAAATAAAGCCTAGCCATGATAACTGCGAATGGTATAGCCAACAAACACAGATCTAGCACAACATCGGGATTGTACTTAAGATGTTTTGCATTAATCATAGCGATATATGTTCCGGCAATTATGCCCATTACTATGATTATCCCATACCAATGAACAGCTCGTCCAAATAATTCAAAAGCGACCCTATCCATCTTACTCTGTGCCTCCCATGTATTTGCTAACAAAAAACACACCGCATATCCGCCATCTAAATCGGCTTATTCTAAAAATACGCCGCCAAGTAAAAAAATTATATAGTCATCAGTCGGAAATGTCAATTTAAAAAAGCATAATTTGTTTTGCAGGAAAATCTTCTTGGATATCTTTATGTCGGTATATATGTAATATAAGCGGGCCAAAGTGGCCCGCTTATATTATAAGGGTTGTATTCTGTTGAATATTTCGTCAATCTCTCGCTTTAGTGCGGATAACGGTCTTCCTCGCCCAATGTTCTCGAATACATCTTCAATACGGGCAATCATATCCGGATCGCTGGTTACTACAACACGCCTTATCCTTCGATCCGCAGCCATTGCAGTATCCTCAATTCTCCGCTTTATAACATCTGTCATCCTGCCCTTGTATTGGTCTTCGAACTGAACACCTATCATGGCAGTATTTCTGTCTATGATACAAGTCGCGGTTTCAACTTCTCTAAGATCAGCTACTCTGTCTGCAACTCTTCTGGCTCTTTCCGCATATCTTTGGTTGTCAACCCTTATCGGTCTCGGATCCGGATCGACTTCCGGCACCGCAGGTCTTGGCTCCACCTCGGCAGGTGGAATTATCCTTCTCGCGCCGGGTTCGGCAGGAGGTACAGCAGGTGCTCTTGGCACCATTCGCCGTACGGGACGCGGTTCATCGCGCTCATCGACATTCTCCGGCCTCTCAACCTGTGCACATGCTGCAAGTAACCCTGCAAAAAGCACTAAACATACAAAAAAGACAAGGAACTTCCTTGAGTTCATATTAGCATCGCCTCCTTGCCTTTAGTTTCTCTTGAGGATTGCTTTTTATTAAATGAAAATACAGCTAACAATGGCTAATTTTAGAGTTGAATTATTTTTTTTAGATTTTGATGGTATGGTTTTCTGATTATTCCAAGTTCTGTTACGATTGCTGTAACGTACTTATTTGGAGTCACATCAAACGCAGGATTAGCTACTTTTACCCCTAAAGGTGCAATTCTTTTACCTGCTATATATGTAACCTCATTCTCATCTCTTTCTTCAATAACTATTTCGTCTCCTGTTTCTAATGTAAAATCTAGTGTGGATAACGGAGATGCAACATAAAATGGTACATTGTTCTCCTTGGATAAAACCGCTAATCCGTACGTACCGATCTTATTCGCAACATCACCATTTGCAGCCACTCTGTCCGCACCGACAATCACAGCTTTTATTCTCCCGCTTCTAAGAAAGTGTCCCGCCATTGAGTCTGTAATTAACGTAACATCAATCCCTGACTCCATAAGTTCCCAGGCCGTAAGTCTGGCTCCTTGGAGATAAGGTCTGGTTTCACCGGCGTACACTGATAATCTTTTGCCTTCTTCATGTGCTGCTCTAAGGATACCAAGCGCAGTCCCATATCCTGCTGTTGCAAGCGCTCCTGCGTTGCAATGTGTAAGGACAACATCACCGTCATTTAATAACTGCTGTCCCCACTTACCGATATTTCGATTGATTTCTACATCTTCCTTAGCTAAAAGATGCGCTTCTTCAAGCAAATTATGCCTTAAAAATTCAATTGACCCTGTATTGGTATTTTTAAGTACTCGCATCATCCGCTCGATTGCCCAAAATAAATTAACCGCAGTTGGCCTTGTAATACGTAAATAATTTGCCACATTTTCCATATGCTCTACGAAATTTACAATATCTGAATCATCGTACTCATATGAGCCCAATACAATTCCATATGCTGCAGAAACGCCTATCGCCGGAGCACCTCGTACATTCATACCTATTATCGCACGAGCTACGTCTTTATATGTATTGCATTCGATATATAGCTTTTCATGGGGTAAAAGCAATTGATCCAACAGATAAAGTTTTCCGTTATCCCAGTACAGCGCTTCTAGCACGTAACCTCCAAATCTAGAATGACTATATGTTTCCCATTAAACTCCAAGTATCTTTACATACAGATTCATTAATGCTGTTTCTTCCGCTAATTCAGATAAGTTGTACGCTTTATTAAGATCTGAACCAACCGTAACCAGTCCATGCTTTTCGAGCAATACTGCGTCATATGATGTTATATACTGAGCTACCGCATCAGCTAATTCCTTAGTGCCAAACACATGGTAAGGCACTACCGGAATCTCTCTCAAAAAATGCTGACTTTCGGGGTTAAGAGGCTTAACTGTTCTATTAGCATAGGCAAATGCTGTTGAAGCAGGCGGATGAGTATGAACAACAGCGTTTACATCCTGTCTTTTATTGTATATTTTCAAATGCAGCATTGTTTCAGAAGATGGCTGATTCGTTCCAAACAGAACATTCCCTGACAAATCTATTACAACAAGATCATCTTCCATAATCTCAACAAGCGAAGAACCCTTAGGCGTTATGACAACTTTAGCGCCAAGCCTGAGACTTACATTTCCTCCATATGCGCTGACAAGGTTTCTTTCGTGTAGTTGCTGACATATGTGTATTATTGTGCTATTGGGCGAGTGTGGTTTTTTCATCGTAAAACATCTCCTTAAGTGTTGCAACAACCGCATTCTATTTTTGCGGGCATCTTTTCAATCATTCCAAATATTAACTTTTTGACTTTCTCGTTATTCTCGGCAAACACTCGGTAAACCTCTTCCTCAGTCACAGGGATAATATCCTCGCGTCCTTCAAGACCCGCATCATAATCGGTAATCAAAGCTATATTCGCATAACAAATACCTAATTCACGCGCCAGTACCACCTCAGGATACTGCGTCATGTTAATTACATCCCACCCCATGGAACTAAACCAACGGCTTTCCGCGTGCGTTGAAAATCTTGGACCTTGAATGATAACAACAGTACCATGCTTGTGTATGCTTATCCCTTGCTCAACCCCGGCTTCATATGCCTTTTCCCGAAGCCTTCCGCAATAAGGATATGCGATACCAATATGTTTAACTACCGGTCCTTCATAATATGTATCTTCTCTTCCGCATGTCATGTCCACAAATTGATCGCAAACCACAAAGCTCCCTGGTTTTATCTCCGGCTTTAAGCTTCCGGCTGCAGTGGGAGCGATTATCTGCTCAACTCCAAGTTCTTTCATCGCATACATATTTGCTCTATAAGGAATCTTATGGGGCGGAAACTGATGCCTCTTGCCATGACGCGGTAAGAATGCTATTGTTTTGTCATCCAATTTCACCAAAGCAATTTTATCGCTGGTTTCTCCGTATGGCGTACTTACTGCAATTTCTTCAACTCCATCTATAAGAGAGTAAAAGCCTGAACCCCCGAAAATGCCTATATCTGCCTTTTTATGCATAACTATTCCTCCAAAACAAATACAATTTCCGACAATCCGCAGCAAATCAAAGATTAAGCCGCACTTGCTCTTATTGCAACTTAATTGATCAACAAAGATATTCTTGCATATTTTAAGCCAAAATGCAATTATTTATGAAGTTTGAGAACACTTTTATCAGGCAAGGGCTGCGGTTTCTCTTGCAATCATTAGCTCTTCGTTTGTCGGGATAACAAAAACCCTTACGCCTGAGTCAATAGTTGATATAAGACCCTCAAATCCCTTTCTCCCATACGCATTCTTGTTTTTCTCTTCATCAATCACTATACCTAAAAAATCCAGTTCCGTACAGCAAAGTTTTCTTATTTCCGGATTGTTCTCTCCTACCCCGGCAGTAAAGATGAGACAATCCAATCCGCCCATGGCTGCACTATAAGCGCCAATATATTTTTTTATAGAATAAGAAAATATTTCTATAGCCAAAGCAGCTCTTTCATTTCCTTCATTAACCGCTACCTCAAGATCTCTAAAATCGCTGCTTATTCCGGATATGCCCAACATCCCCGAATCTTTGTTGAGGTAATTATTTACCTGTTCAGCCGTTATGTTTTCTCTTTCAATCAAAAATGGTATAATAGCCGGATCTATGTTACCGCAACGTGTCCCCATAGGCAACCCTTCAAGAGGTGTAAAGCCCATACTTGTATCCAAGGAATTTTCGAATTTTATAGCAGCAATGCTTGACCCATTTCCGAGATGACAAGAAATTACTTTTAATGATCGAATATCTTCACCCATAAGATACGCTGCTCTTTGCGCCACATACTTATGGGAAGTTCCGTGGAATCCATATCTGCGTATACCATGCTTCTCATAATATTCATAAGGTAAAGCATAAATGTACGCCTGTTTTGGCATTGATTGATGAAAAGCCGTATCAAAAACGGCTACCATGGGGGTTCTTGGCATGATTCTAATACATGCCTCAATTCCCATTATATTAGCAGGATTATGTAAGGGCGCTAGAACGATATTATCATGAATGGCTTTTAGGACATCATTATCAATTATCACCGCTTTTGAAAATGTTTCCCCCCCATGGACTACTCTATGTCCTACGGCAGAAATCTCATTCATATTTTCAATAACTCCATGCTCTTTATGAGTTAGTGAATCCATAACAAGTTTTATAGCATCCACGTGATTTTCTATAACTACTTTGAACTCAACCTTTTCTTTGTCTGATGGTACATGTTTAAATGATGACTGATCTATACCGATACGTTCCGCGCTCCCTTTAGCCAAGACAAGTTCATTTTCCATATCAATCAGCTGGTATTTAAGCGAAGAACTGCCTGCATTTATTACTAATATTTTCATAATACATTTCCTTCATTAAAATTTTGAGCTTCTAAGGCTGTAATTGCAACGACACCGACTATGTCCTCCACGCTACAACCTCTGGAAAGATCGTTAACAGGTTTTGCGAGGCCTTGACTGATTGGACCTATTGCACTTGCCCCAGAAAGCCTTTGAACCAATTTATAAGCTATATTAGCTGATTGCAGATCCGGAAAAATAAGGATATTAGCTTTACCCGCCACAGGACTATCGGGACATTTTTTTCTTGATACAGCTAAATCCAAGGCTGCATCAGCCTGCATCTCTCCATCAATCAAAAGGTTTGGCATCAATTCCTTAACAAGCCGGGTAGCCTCTATTACCTTATCCACTAATTCATGGCAAGCGCTTCCTTTGGTCGAAAAAGAAAGCATTGCAACCCTTGGTTCAATATTCAGCAATCTTTTAGCCGTATTAGCAGTGGACACGGCAATGGAGGCCAGCTGTTCGGCGGTAGGATTTGGATTTAGTGCGCAATCAGCAAAAAAAAGTACTCCGTTATCGCCATGTTTGGGGTCTGGCATCTCCATAAGAAAACAGCTTGAAGCCACTTTTGTTCCCGATCTCGTCTTTATGATCTGTAGTACCGGTCTCCATACATCTGCTGTACAACTTGCAGCCCCTGCAACTAAGCCGTCAGCATCATCATACTTTACCATCATAGTGCCGTAATGAATCGGATTTTTCATGCTGCTTCTTGCTTTTTCAATGGATATGCCCTTTGATTTTCGCATTTCGAAGAATTGTTCTGCGTAATAGTTAAATTTTGTTGGTTCATCAGGATTAATAATCGAAACTCCGTCTAAATCAATGCCATCTGATACCCGTTTAATTTCATCGGGATTTCCGACAAGTACGACTTGTGCTATTTCTTGTCTTGTAATTATTTCTGCGGCCTTTAAAATCCTATCGTCGTACCATTCAGGTAGAACTATTCGCTTTTTCCTCTTTTTGGCTCTTTGCATTATGCTTTGCATTATACTCATAAAATTACCTCTTTCTGCATATTTGTCTATTGCGGTATATTGCTGATAATCGCCGCAATATTATTACGTAGTAATATTCTCTCCTTACTTTATTAAATGACTGGAGACTATGATGTCAACATCCCGGATAAATCAGGTATGGCAAATCATAATAACCTCATTGTGTTTATTCTTTGCCATACTCATGCTTTCAAATCCTGAAAACGTATTAAAAGCAGCACTGTCAGGGTTAAACATTTGGTTATGGGTTGTGCTGCCTTCGCTGTTGCCATTTTTCATCATCAATGAAGTGATGACAGAAACAGGAGTAATAGATTTCTTGTCGATACCAATGCACCGCATTATGCGACCCATCTTCAGATGCCCCGGTCAGGCTTCATTTGTATGGGTCATGAGCATGACGTCCGGTTATCCGATGGGTGCAAGACTTACGGCTGCTTTACTCACAAAGGGTAAAATAACTCTTGCGGAAGCACAAAGAATGCTTTCTTTCTGCAGTACGTCAGGCCCGCTCTTTATGATTGGAGCGATAGGTACAGGTATGCTTGGCAGCAGCCAAGCAGGATCAATCATAGCCGTAAGTCATTACGTCGCCTCTTTCTTAACAGGGTTGCTGTTTAGATTTTACCGCTCTGATAATGAAAAATCCACATCACAACCCTTACATATGACCGGATTGATATCGGCCTATAAACAATTTTGGATCTCTTATCAAAAAAACAAATCAAACATCGGAGAAATCTTCGGCCACGCAGTTACAAAATCAATGAATAGCTCGCTGGTTATAGGAGGATTCATTATATTTTTCTCAGTCATAACAGAGCTTATGATCTTTACGGGAATTATAAGTTTTGTTGCTAAGATTATTGAGCAACACACAACTTCATCAGAAGTTATTCCAAATCTCGTAAAAGGGATAAGCGCTGGAATCATAGAAATCACTGTCGGAAGCCATATGTTGTCTGAACCATCTTCACCCTTAGCTTCCAGAATAATGGCTATATCATTCATTATCGGCTGGAGCGGCGTATCCATACACAGTCAGGTTA
>Ga0209616_1000034_pt1 | contig 38242 bp, 38 predicted proteins | sample FlocCalmetaG_FD_184153 | JGI IMG/M metagenome (GOLD analysis project Ga0209616, IMG submission 184153) | Freshwater bacterial and archeal communities from Indian Creek, Illinois, USA - Floc-Cal metaG (SPAdes) (version 2) | ecosystem: Environmental > Aquatic > Freshwater > Unclassified ...
AAGTGGATCGAAGGTTTGGTACAATACCAACAGTTTTATCCTTTACTAATTCCGCGACTGTTGTTTGCAATAATCCGGATGCTTCTCAGTTTGAGCCTAGAGGATTAGGACCGGCTTATGTTATCCACACGAATACAGGGTTATTGAACTATAGTGACATAGTGGCGATGATGCTTCTTATGAGTGAATTAAGCGATCAATCACCAAACATAACAATAAGTAACGAAGAAGATCTTAACGCCGGAAAGATGCATACAGATTATGAAAGATTTATGAATTTGAACATTAAACACGAGGAATATCCTGCTCCTACAGGTGAGTATAGAATAGTCGCAGAATGGAGAGCACAGGTGATGCATTATTCGTTGCTTGATATGCAGGACAATGTAGTTCACGATTTTAAATCACCGGGTATTTATAAAGGCACACCTTCATGGGCGCCTGTTGAACGTCCGGATTTTCATGAGCGCATTCTTGCATATGCGTCATCAGATCAAGCAATTATCTATGATATTGTTAAAGAACGCTACCATACTCTAAATCTTGACTTTACGTTTGAGGATCCCAGTATTCAAGAATTGTTCGATATTTTTGACGGTGTTCAGCGTGTGCGATTTGCGATGCACTCTACAGAAAACAAGGTATACGTTTTACCGTATGCCGCCATAGCATTTTATATAAGCGCTGTATACTCACTGGATTTAGATACAGGCGAGTGGTTCAGGGAACTAGAAAATTACACCCTCATTTCCGAGGTTTGGGAAAACATTTATAATGCGGTTTGGATTAGTTTTATACCCGCAGTTCCGGACAGAAAAATATTGAATGTCGATATTTTGTCAGAGCTATGGACGACAGGACAAAATGCTCCTAAATTTAATGTTGAAGATGAACAAATCGTGATTGAAGAACAACCAAACGAGCCGGAACCAATTCTTGAAGAAGAACCTGTGACGACTCCTGAAAATGAGCCTATATTGGATGAAGAAGATGCCGCTGGTCAAGAAAACGCTCAGGTTTATCTGTGGTTTCTTCTGATTATCCCTGTGGCTGGACTGGTTTATTTGATACTAAAAAAAGGGAAAAAGCGAAATAAGTAATAACGCAATATTGGGGACGGTTCCATCGATGGGACGGTTCTTTTGAGGGGACAGTTCTCTGCTACGTTAAAGTTCAACACTCTGTCCGACATGTTGACAATATTTATTCATAATGCCAAACTGATTTTGGGAGCATATGGGCCTGGTATTCCTTCCGGACTTAAAATCCGGGAACGGGCTCAAATAAAGTCCGTGGTGAGTTCTATTTCCACATACTCCCGCCAATCATTTGATTAAGCTAGGCAACGCAGGCTTTGACCGCTTCATCTGCAGCAGAAGCTGCGTCGGGAGCATAGATGTCCGCTCCTATTTTTTTGCAAAAAGAATCTGTAACAGGCGCTCCGCCAATCATAATGGTTACTTTATCCCTAATTCCTGCTTTAACCGAAGCTTCTACCACATTTTGCATCTCGTTCATGGTGGTGGTAAGTAGCGCTGAGCAAGCTATAATCTGGGCATTTTCCTTAATTGCAGTTTCGATGAATTTCTCCGCAGGAACATCTATACCTAAGTCGATTACCTCGAGGCCTTTGCCTTCCATCATCATCCTAACGAGGTTTTTTCCGATATCGTGAAGATCTCCTGTAACAGTACCCAACACGACTTTGCCTGCCGCTTTAACCCCGCTTAAAGCAAGTAGTGGCTTTAAGACTTCGGTACCCGCATTCATTGCTCTCGCAGCTATTAAAACATCAGGGACATATACTTCGTTTATTTTGAATTTATCTCCGATAATACCCATGCCATGAAGCAAGCCTTCTTTCAAAATTCTTTCTACGTCAATTCCTTCTTCTATAGCCTTTAAAACCAGCTCCTTTACGGCTTTTGCTCTGCCGTTCTGAAGATTTTGTGATATCTCCAACAAAATACTCATGTTTAATCCCTCCATATTTTTGATTATATGTTGTCATTATGATTATACTTTACAATTATTATTGTGTATTGAAAATATTCAATCTTTTTTGTACTTTTTGGCGCAGCACTTAAAGCTTTTCTTTCGAATCTGCCAAACAAAACGTCCCGCTGGTTGGTGTCCCGCTGGTTGGTTAGCCAAACATCGACTCTTTCAACTCGAGATAATATAGGTAATCTTCAGGTTTAACGTTTGGCGGGCAACGGTGATCGCAAAATGGTATGTAGCCTCCACGTTCAACTAAAGGAATCAATGTTTCAAGATATGCTTTTATCGCTTCCTTGCCCTTGCCAAGCTCTATTTTGTCAACACCTCCCATAATGCGCAAATCCTTCCCATATTCATCAAGAAGCTCCGCCGGATGTGAACACCCGTTGACTTCAAATGGGAAAAGACAATTTATCCCGCCTTCCATCATAAGAGGAAGTATCGGTCGCACATCGCCGTCGCAATCCGTATACCAAAGATCAATCCCATAAGCTTTAAGTTTGGAGTTAATCCTTTTATATCGAGGCATAACAACATCTCTGAAAAATGGAACAGACACGATAGGGCCGTTTTTGAAACAAATATCTTCCCAACCGGATGCAAAATCAAAATCAAAATATGGCAGAAGCTGATCCAATGAATCCAGAACGAGAAGGCATGACGTTTCGACCATATCTTCAACCATTTCGGGATAATCATAGCAAGCGTAAGCAAGTCCTTCAAATGTCAGCATATCGCGGATTTTGCCGATCATCGAACCACACCACACTCCCAAAGGATAGTCGCGACTTTGAGGGTGCATCGCCATTAGAGCTTCAATATCCATCTTTCGCGCAGGATCATCGAGCCGGAATCGCTCTTCCTTACATCGCTCCCAGTCATCAGGCGTGACAATAGAAGCTTTTATGTAATGCGGAATAGTATCGTGTCCATCTTTTGGCACTTCCGCCAGAAGGCCGTCCGCATTGATCAAAATACGTGTGGTGTTAGTTTCGCCCACTACTTGAGCAGTAAAACCCGGATTCATCCAGGTATTGCCGCCAATAGTCATAATTCGATCAAAATTAAAGAAAAGATCAGCATCCTCATTGTTTTTAATGTCGTTTTTGACGAATAAATCCCATTCTCTGAAGTTTTCATCCCAATAACCGAATTCCATGTTAAAACACCTGTCAACCGGTTTATAATGCATCTGGTTATTGAACCGCTCCCTATCCGTCATCGTTCCCTTCCATTTTGCTTTGATTGGTTTAATGCTCATTATCATCGCTCCTTCTTATATCAGATTGTCCTCAACCCCGTATTTTTTAAGAAATGATTTCACTTCATCGAATTCATCAATGCTCGCTTCAGCTATCATGACAATTCCCTTTACATCGCCGAGTTGTTCGCTTAAGACATCAAGCGCTCTGTAACCTAAATCCGATTGTCCCCCGAATACCTGTATCAGCTTTCCTGCATTTCTAACTTTTTTGTATACTTCAGGCCATTCGGTTATGCCCGGTTGCCCATCACCCGGAACCCATTGAATGCCTTTCAACTCTTTTATTTCAAGTAGGCTGTCCAGATGCACAAGTTGCCCCGGTCCGTCAAGGTGGTAGAAAGGATTGGCAATCCTCTTACATGCCGCCTCAAGTTCAGGTTTGACAAACTCATCAAACATCTTCGGGCTTATCATATAGCAGAAATCACACTGGAGCATGTAATAAGGCACATCGGAAAAAATTGACGCCCATGCGCTATATCCGGGATTTAACGGCGCAAGTAATTTATTAAATTCATCATAGAATTTGAACCAAAGATCGTGCGATTCCCATGTGAGTCGTTTCACATGATCGGGATGGTCATATAGATCAAAAAGTAATCCCTCCGATGGACGAAATGTGGACAATATGTCAAGATTCCCTCCAAGATCGGTCATTGCAAGTTGAACATCACCATGCCATAATTCATTAGCGGCACAATAAATTTCTTTAATCCTATTCAGCCAAACATTTTTTTCGTCATATTTAAATACTATCTCATCTATCTCAAGTATTTTTGGCGGTATGAACCAAGTAGTGTGCTTGTTGTTTTTAAGCTCCGCTCCCAAAAAAGCCGCAGCTACCCCGGCACCGAAATTCGGCCAGACACATGGGAATGCATCGGCCAAATACTGCGTTGTCGCAAGGTTATAGTCCCATAGATCAACAATTAATTCTGCGGGAGTATCTAAGCTGTAAAAAGATGTAAAGCTTTTTGCTGGAAGAGTAGGTTTACTGCGGTCTGAGCCACACCCATAAAGGCGCATCTGAATAAGCGGGCGATCAAGCTCACCTTTCCACCATGCTCGACTTGTTTCTTTTACGATATCCCATCTCGCCTTATCAAAATCGATACCCATTGGCAAAACCCCTCCTAACTGTCTAATGCCGCAGAAATCATCGCAAAATAGTTTTCAGCCGGAACATATTCAGGAACGCTGTTGCCAGTACCCAAAGCATACCCTCCACGTATTTCTGCCCTTTTCAACATTTCAATCGAGCGTTTTCTTATTTCTTCCGGTTTTGACCTGCAAACGAAGTCAAGATCTATTCCGCCAAGAATACTTATGCGACCGCCGAAGCGTTCATACGCTTCTTCAACCGGAAGGATATTATCCTCAAACGAGTGCTTTCCATCATATTTTAGATCACAAATAACATCTTCCATTATAGAGTCAAAATTACCACATGAATGTAAAATTGCAGGTTTGCCCTTAGCATGGATAGCTTCGACTATTTTCTTGTGCCAAGGGAAAACATACTGCCTTAATTGCTGCGGGGTCAGCATGGGTTGTGTTTTAAAACCCCAATCATCGTTTGATATAAGAGCGCCAACGGTGTTAAAGCTGCCGCATATCTCGTAATAACGAAGCAGACGTGAACCTACGGCATCAAAAATGTCACTGGTAAGTTCGGGATCTTCATACAGCATAAAGCACAGATTATCGAATCCTGTAAGCGTGATAACATTTTCCAGCACCCCTCCGGGACCACAGACAATGAGTTTCATCCCGTTCGGTAATTCATCTTCTACATCATCCAACATGGAGTAATCATAATCTTCCGGATTTGGCCATGGATATTTTTCAAAACTATTTCGATCGCTTATTACATGTCCTTCATTCAATGATACAGTATTAACCCTGTTTCGCTGACCCGATTGAAAACCAAATGATGATCCATGCACTGTCGCATAATCATAACCTCCGTTTTTGAATGCGTGAATGAGAAATCTATAGTGGGCAAGCCTGTCTGTCATCTTCGAAATCTCAGGTCCTGCAAGCTTTCTGTATAAAGTGTCATTTAAGAAAAACTCAAAAAGCGTTGGTCTTGCTGGTATCTTGCGGCTGAGCACTTTGAGAATATTCTCGAAATCAGGTTGTCTCATGTTCTACCTCCGTAGGAGACACAGGGACGGTTCTCTTGTCTCAAAGACAAGAGAACCGTCCCTGTGTCTCTATTTACCCAATGCCGCGGGCGGTGTTGCTTTCCCCACAAATCCCGCAAGAATTATCATTGTGAATACATATGGGATCATCTGCACGAATTCTCGTGGAATCGGAACTATGCCCTGAAGCCTTATCTGCAGTGCTTCTGCAAAGCCAAATAGTAAGGCTGCAAAAAGTGCACCAACAGGAGTCCATTTTCCGAATATCATTGCGGCAAGGGCTATGAATCCTCTACCCGCCGTCATTTGATTCACAAAAACGCTTAAATCGCCTATTGATAGCGCGGCTCCCGCTATACCTGCCAAAGCGCCGCTTAATACGACGAAAAAATACTTAAGGCGGGTAACATTTATACCTACCGTCTCAGCTGCCGCAGGATGCTCACCAACAGCTCTAAGTCTTAATCCCTGAGGTGTGTAGTATATAAAAAAGTGTGCCACAACAACCAAAACAAGTCCGAAATATACAAGCGGATTAAAAGGTCCCCATGAAGGCAGTTTGTTTACCGAAGGAGATGTGCCAGCTACGCCAAAAAATACCTGAAGTAAAAAACCGGTTAAACCGATAGCAAGTATATTTATTGCGGTACCACTTACGACTTGATTAGCCTTGTATTTAATACTGACTACGGCGTGAATTAGTGCTAAAAACGCCCCTCCAAAGATCCCACCGAAAACTCCAAGCCAAGGATTGCCTGTAAAATATGCGATGACGACCGCCATAAATGCTCCTGTAAGCATCTTACCTTCTAATGCAATATTTATAATTCCCGCACGTTCAGCGAACAGTCCACCGATAGCAGTTATTATAAGGGGACTTGCCGACCTTATGGTTGCCAACAAAAGCGGTATTCCAAACACATCCAACATATTAAGTCACCTGCCTTGTTTTCTTTTTACTACGGAAAAACCATGCCACGATTTGTTCCGCTGCCACAAAGAATATTATAACAGCCTGCAGAACCGTTACCAGTTCAGTAGGAACACCGGTATTAAAAGCCATCCATCGTCCGCCGCTTGAAAGAGTGCCGAATAATATCGCTGCAAGAATAACTCCCACAGGATGATTTTTCCCAAGAAGCGCCACCGCTATTCCTTCAAAGCCATAACCAGGTGAAAATCCGAGTATGAAAGAACCATGAAAGCCTATGACCCTTTCAGCGCCGGCAAGTCCGGCAATCATCCCGCTTATCACCATAGCAAGAATAATGTTACGGTTAACACTTATGCCTCCATATTCTGCAGCAAAAGGATTTAATCCTACTGCTCTTATCTCATAACCTATAGTGGTTTTCCACAGAAGATAATAAATAACAATGCATGCTAACAAAGCGATCAGTATACCGGTATTGAGCCTTGAGGTACTCCACTGCGCGAATTCTGAAAGTCTTATAAGTTGTGCAGTTTCGAGTATATCGGCTGATTTAGGAATTTGCCCGGGAGCCTTAAGCGGTCCGGTTATAACAAATGCTACAAGAGCATAAGCTATAAAATTCATCATTATGGTATTTATTACTTCATGAACACCGCGCTTTGCTTTTAATATACCCGGAATTGCAGCCCAAATGGCAGAAGCTACCATAGCGGACAGTATCGTTAGCGGAAGATGAACTATTAAAGGCAAGCCGTTTAAAACAGTACCTACATATGCCGCACTAAGCCCGCCAACGAGAAGTTGACCCTCGACACCTATATTAAACAGTCCGCACCTGAAGGCGAAAGCAACTGCGAGTCCGGTTAAAATCAAAGGTGTAGCTCGTGCTAACGTATTGGCAATACTGTTTAAATCTCCAAAAGCACCATAGAAAAGTGAAGCGTAAGCGAATAAAGGATTTTTCCCGATCCATAAGATCATAATCGCTCCCACTAAAAGGCCTAAAAATATTGCCCCCAGAGGTAATACAAGTTCTTTTAAGCGCAATGCGCGAATAATTTTCATAATATCCATTTCAGGTTGCCTCCTTGGGCGCATCAAACACACCGGCCATCAGTAGCCCCAGTTTCTCTTCCGTAGCATCTTTTGCATCAAGAACCGCTACTATATTCCCTTCGTACATTACAGCTATCCTGTCGCTTAAACCCATGATTTCCTGAAGCTCAGCTGAAATCAAAAGCACTGCCTTACCTGCGTCCCTTTGCTTTATTATTTGGGTATGGACAAACTCAATAGCCCCTATATCAAGTCCCCTTGTGGGTTGTGAGGCTACCAAAAGAATCGGGTCAACTTCAAGTTCTCTTGCAAGCACAGTCTTTTGCTGGTTACCTCCTGAAAGAGAATTGGCTTTAACTTCAGCGGATGGTGTTCTGATGTCATATTTTTCAATTAAAGTGTCTGCATATTTGGCTACCTGATCATAGTCTATAACTATTCCTTTAGCAAAAGGGGGCTTGCTATGCACACCCAAGATTAGATTCTCACTTATAGAAAAATCGAGCTCAAGTCCTCTTTTATGTCGATCTTCCGGTATATACCCTACTTTTTCATCCTTAATTACGCGTGCCGATCTGCCGGTTATTTCTTTACCGCTTAAAAAAACATGTCCTGATGTAGGTTTCCTTAATCCCGTCAAAACTTCCACAAGCTCGTTCTGACCATTCCCCTCAACTCCGGCTATACCCAATATCTCACCTTCTCTGACATCAAATGTAACATTTTTAACAGCCTTGAGTTTTCTGTCGTCATTGGCAAAAATCGAAACCACATTCAACACATTTTCACCGGGTTTTGCGCTTCCTTTTTTAATATCGAGCAACACCTGCCTTCCCACCATCATCTCAGCAAGTTGAGCGGTTGATGTCTCGCTTATATTGACAGTACCGACTATCTTGCCGCGTCTCATGACGGTAGCCCGGTTTGCTGTTTCCATTACCTCATTTAGTTTGTGAGTTATGAATACTATAGATTTATTTTGGGCTACAAGAGATCTCATAATAACGAACATTTCCCTTGTTTCCTGAGGGGTTAAAACCGCAGTCGGCTCGTCTAAAATTATTACTTGCGCGCCGCGGTAAAGAGTCTTTAATATCTCGACCCTTTGCTGCATTCCTACCGAAATATCGGCGACCTTAGCTTTTGGATCTATATTAAAACCGTATTGTTTTGCAAGCGCTGACACTTCACTGTAAGCCTTGGCTTTATCAAAAGTTAGCCCTGCTTTGGGCTCGCTCCCCAACACTATATTTTCGGTTATCGTAAGCGGAGGAACAAGCTTAAAATGCTGATGCACCATTCCTATGCCAATTTTAATAGCATGATTGGGACTTTCAATTTTGACCTGCTCGCTTTTATACTTTATCTTGCCGCTGTCGGGTGTAAGTATGCCGAACAAAATGTTCATAAGGGTAGACTTACCTGCCCCATTTTCTCCGACTAAGGCATGTATCTCACCAGGTAAAAGGTCAAATGATACATCATCATTAGCAACCACCGCAGGAAATCTCTTTGTTATATTTTCCATTTGCAAAACAGGCTCAACTGGGCGCATTTTCTTACCTCCCAAAATTATTTAAGCCGCCGCAGTGTTTGCGGCAGCTTAAATTCATCGTTAAACCAACTTTTTAGCCTTTACTGTAAAGTATCTCTGACGACAATATCGCCATCGATAATCTGTTGTTTTAAAGCATCGATAGTAGAAATGACTTCATCGGGAATAGTATCTTTAAGTTCCTGTATAAGTGCTATTTTAGCCGCATCGTCTGCCACACCGGCTCTTTCAACATCTGTTACTTCATTAAGATCAGTAAGCCCTACTCCGTCTTCCGCTACGCCAAAGACATTTGCGCCTGCGACAAAAGCATCGTCAACCACTGATTTTACAACGTTAAAAACGGCTACATCGACTCTTTTGAGCATGCTCGCTATTATATTGCCGGGTTGTACCCAGTTTTGATTGGAGTCAACCCCTATTGCAAGCATATCTCTTTCAACCGCTGCCTCAAAAACACCCATCCCCGTACCCCCTGAAGCATGATACACAATATCAGCTCCGGCGTCCATATGAGCAAGCGCAAGTTCTTTACCTTTTGCGGGATTTCTGAATGCTTCGCCTGTCGTTCCGGCATATGCCGCCACCACATTTACATTTTTGCCTTCGGTTTCATTTATATGCTCAACGCCATGCTCAAATCCTGCATGAAATTTCTGGATAAGAGGTATTTCCATGCCACCGACAAATCCAACCGTTCCTGTTTCAGACATAAGAGCAGCCAATGCGCCTACTAAAAATGAACCTTCATGCTCTTTGAAAACTAGAGAAGATACATTGGGAAGATCCACAACCGAATCAATAATAGCAAACTTCTGGTCAGGAAATTCCTGTGCTATAACGCTTAAAGCATCCGCCGTTAAAAATCCAACGCTTATGATGAGATCCATTTCCTGTTCAGCCAAGAACCTTAAAATTTCCTCCATCGCAGCAACATCGCCCGGTTCTTCGTAGCGATACTCGATTCCCAGCTCAGCCTTAGCTCTCTCAAGTCCTTCTATAGCAGCATCGTTAAACGATTTATCTCCTCTGCCGCCAACAGAAAGCATAATACCTATTTGAGGGGCTTCAGCAGGCTCTTGTTGTGCAGGTGCGCATCCTGTTACAAAAAGAACACTTCCTAGAACCAACACGAATGCCAATACGAGCGCAAAACCCTTTTTCTTAAACATAAATTCATCTCTCTTTCTTAAAATAATGTGTGACTTATGAATATATTATACTCTGCCACAAGATTTATTCAATAGCAGTTTTTATCAGTCTCTGTTAAATTTCTCACAATTGCAACTCCCGAGCTGGTTCCTATCCTTGTTGCTCCTGCGTCAATCATCATTAATACTGTTTTAACCGTTTTCACTCCCCCCGACGCTTTGATTCCCATTAAAGCTCCTACTGCATCGCGCATAAGCTTAATATCTTCAGCAGTCGCGCCTCCATGACTGAATCCCGTTGATGTCTTAACAAAAGCCGCCCCTTGCTCTTTTGATAATTTACATGCTATGCGCTTTTCTTCGTCTGTTAAAAGGCAGGTTTCAATGATAACCTTTACTATTTCCCCCGCAGAAGCCTCGACAACGGCTTTAATATCCTCTCTTACGGTTTCAACATCGCCGCCCTTTAAAGCCCCGATGTTAATGACCATATCGATCTCATCCGCTCCTTCACTTATCGCTTTTTTTGTCTCAAATACCTTTGTTTCTTTTGTGGTCGCTCCCAATGGAAAACCGATAACAGTACACACCTTTACTTTCGTATCCTTCAGTATACTGCTCGCTAAAGAGACATAACAAGGATTTACACAAACTGATGCAAAACCGTATTCAATCGCCTCATGGCACAATGTTTCAATTTGTTCTCTCGTTGCATCCGGCTTTAACAAAGTATGATCTATATAGGATGCTAATTCCAAACTATTCAAATAAATCACCTCCTCTGTCAACCAAAAACTTCTAAAGTCTAGCCGATAATAACTAGTCTTTTATTTGAAGTCTATGTTTTACCTTCTGATATCCGGTCAGTATGGCTTGCTGTATCCCGGCTCGCCGTCATAACGCCAGAGCTTTTGAACACCTGACCAGAGCCATTTTTCGCTGAGCTTTGCCAAAAACGCATCCACATCCTCGTCTTCTATATCGCCTGTTACCGTAAACCGGCATCTGTACCAATCTACCAGCAAAAGGTCGGGACTTACAAATCCAGGCCAAACTTTTGTTCCTCTGTTCGATATAAATTCACATTTAAACGCGCCGTAATAATCAAAACAAGGTATACCATCCTTTGTTATTATGTAAACGTCAACACCTACCAGCTGCGTATTTGGGTTCTTATCTTTGTTCATATTCCCTCCCCGGACTCTTTTATTATGGTTTCCATTTTCTCAATTATTGCTGAAGCGTATTCGTCAGTTCCGGCAGTACCTCCCACATCATAAGTGACATGTTTGCCTTCAGCTAAAACTTCCTGCATAGCACGATCAATCTTTATCGCTGCCGCTTCCTCCCCTATCCATTTAAGCATCATTATTGCTGAATTCAACACTGCTGAGGGGTTTACTTTATTCTGACCGGCATATTTTGGAGCGGAGCCGTGCACAGCTTCAAAAATCGCACAATTATCTCCGATATTTGCTCCAGGTGCAAATCCTAATCCCCCAACCATTCCGGCTAAAAGATCAGTCACTATGTCTCCGTACAGATTAGGCAGAACCAGACAATCAAATCGCGAAGGATCCCGCACAAGCTGCATAGTACAATTATCAACAATTATATCGTCGCTTTCCATCTCCGGATACTTTTTTGCAACTTCTCTGAAAGCATTCAAAAAAAGTCCATCAGTCATTTTCATTATATTCGCCTTATGAACGCAAGTCATTCTCTTACGTCCGTGAGCTTTTGCCCATTTAAATGCAAATTCTGCTATTCGCAGTGAACCCGGCCAAGTAATTATTTTTAGGCATTGCGCAACTTCGGTCGAGACCATGTGCTCTATAGCGGCATAGGAATCCTCGGTATTCTCCCTGAAACTCAAGATATTTATATTATTCCACGGGCGCTTAATGGCAGGTATCGACATAGCAGGACGCACATTGGCATACAGGTCAAATACCTTGCGAAGAGTTACATTTGCACTTTTGTGCCCTCCTCCTATAGGAGTCGTGGTAGGTCCTTTAATAGCTATCTTGTTTTTAGCAATCGATTCTATCGTCTTTTCCGGCAAAAGCGTGCCATACTTATCAAGGCACTCCATTCCTATATCCTGATAATCCCATTCAATGCCGACATCGGCGGCATTAACCACCCTTTCGACCGCCTTAAGTATTTCAGGGCCGGTGCCTTCTCCGGGTATAAGTGTTATTGTGTATTTAGCCATATTACAAGTCCTTTCTAAAATCATTGGGACGGGTTTCAGTCGTTAGTCGTTAGCGTCAGTCGTCAGTCGTAAGTCGTCAGATGTCAGATATAATAAGTTGAAGGACACACTTTTAATTCGACATACAAAAGATCAGAAATCCGAAGTTTATCGATAAAATAATCCCACCAAAATGCATCATTTAGAGATACTGGTCAAAATTTGCTGCGTTAGCGTTTTAAGTAATCCCAAATCATTCATAAGCCTGAAGATTGTGTATCTTGGGCGAACCTCCATTGCGTAAGTCAAAGCTGTATCCATCTCTTCAATCGTCAATCCCAGACTTAAAGGTGAATAGTCGTATCCTGCCGATTTTATGAGATTTAATATGCTCTCCAATCCTGGTACATCGTCTATAATTGGCTTTATTTCACTATTCCATATGCTTTTGATTTTATCAAGCCTTTCCTTAAGAGCCTGTCCATCCCGGTATTGAATTCCGGTTTCTGCCATAACCTCATCGGTTATAGACCTAAAAACCCGGCGCATATTCTGTTCCCAATCTTTATCATCGGCAAGCTTTTCTGATAAAGTTACGGAATCAATTGAATCAGGATCAAAATTTGAAAGTGCATTGTAAAAGGCGATCGAACACAAAGTGCCAAGCCCGACCTTTATACCATGCAATATCTCAGGCCGCCCCTCCATTGCAAGCTTCATCTCCAGATAGTGGGCAAAATGATGTTCAGCCCCTGAAGCAGGTCTTGTCTGCCCTGCCATAATAATAGCCATTCCCGAATTGATCAGGGCTTCGGTAAGTGCATGTATTCCTTTTTTATCAGATTTGCTTATGCTGTCAGTATTATGTAAAACTTTCTCTCTGGCTTCTATGGACATCGAAGCCGCAACAGAGCACCACTGCTCGTCCATCAGAGCAATACCAAGCCGCCAGTCGGCAATCGATACAATTTTTGCCAGCATATCGCCATATCCCGCCATCACCATCCTGCGCGGAGCTTTTGATATGATTTCAGTATCAGCTATAATAGCTAGGGGATACTTCCCATAAAATGTCTTTTTTACCCCATTTACAGTCAGCGCAGAAATTACAGATGCGTATCCATCCATCGAAGGAGCGGTTGCAACCGAAACGTACTGCTTATTATGAATATTTGCCGCATACCGCACAAGATCGTTTACTGTGCCTGAGCCTACAGCAACCAACATTCCTTGGTTTTCACCTGCAAAATCAGACACTTTTTTCACCGCTTCCTCATCGGGGCGAAGATTAGGCTCTCCTTCAAGGACAAGACTCGAAACACCGAATCCACCCTTAATCAGTACATCCTCAGCCCGACTGCCCGCCGCCTTCCATGTGTTGGTGTCTGCAACGATCAAAACATCTTTGATGATTAAAAGCTCCGACAAAACCTCCGCCATTCTGTCAAGCGCACCTTCTCCTATATCTATTGCTTTAACAGGAATCTCATGTTGCTTTCCGCAACTGCAAATTTGAATATTGCTTATAGTTTCTGTAAACAAATTTCTCATCCTCCGATATTAACCATACACTTTTTAATAAATCCAAATCATTATATCATACTAGATTTTATTGCCGCAAATCGGATTGTCAAAGTTTCGCCGCAAAATGTTTATCTCTTTCATACTGGAGTAATATATTTCTAAAGATTATAATATTTTAAAACCGTTTTCAACTTTGACTTGTCTAATAAGTGGAATTCGAAAGAATTACCGATGATGTACAGGAAGGAGCGAATAATGGATACCAGAGAACTTGTGCATAAAGCTCAAAAGGGTGATGCATCAGCTTTCGAGGAGCTAATGAAGGCATGCCAGGAAAAACTATACAGAATAGCATACAGCTACTTGAAAAACCGGGATGACGCACTTGATATCGTAAGCGAATCTGTTTATAGAGCATATGTAAATCTTCGCACATTGAAAAATCCGGAATATTTCAATACGTGGATTATCAGAATCGTTATCAATCAAGCTATCAATTTGAAAAATAAAAATCAAAAGGTCATACTCACAGAAGACATGCACTTTATTACCGGGAAAGTGGATAGGTTAACCACTGATGAAATTATGGATCTACATGCCGCTATGGATATGCTGGACGATAATCAGAAAGCGGTCATAATTTTGAAATATTTCGAAGATCTGACCATTACGCAAGTCGCCGAAATAATGAATCGTCCTGTTGGAACTGTTAAAACTTATTTACATGGCGCACTAAAAAATTTGAGGTTGGAACTTAAGGAGGTGCTCCTATGAGCGGTATTGAGGAAATGAAAACAATCTATGACGATATAACGATACCTAAAGAACTGGATTCTATGGTAAAAAATGCAATCAAGAGAGGTAGAATTACAATGAAAAACAAAAAACGCAATTCAGGTTATTTTAAGATTTTCGGTTCAATTGCAGCCGCACTATTAATATTTGCCTTTGCATTGAACACTTCACCGGCTTTCGCCAATTCCGTAAAACAACTGCCCGGCGGAGATACAATAGTGAGATTACTGACATTTGTCGGAGATACGGCGGTCGGCGGAGAAATAACGGACGGTCAGGACATAAAGGATATTGGAGTCGAGAAGCAAGAGGATTATGAAACTCTTACAGTAGAGCTTTATCAAGGCATGGAAGCCGCTGCTATAGCAGGACATTTTACAATTACACATAAAACGCATCCACACAGCATAGAAGTAGGTTTAGCCGGTGTAAGAGCGTTCTCAGCCGCAGAAGATTTCCCCGATCTCTCAGACATGAAGCTGTTTGACAATATTTACAGACTTGTAACTTTGGACGACAGCGCACACCGTTTCGTGGTTACCTTCAAGAAACCCGTAGTAGTTGAGGTGTCAGAGCAAGAAAACCCCGCAAGAATGATAATCACAGTGCGAGAAGACAAAGATGCCGAACCGCTTGTACCAATGTATTCCTTAAGAACCGTATCAATGCCCTTTGGTGAGTCGGTCGGCGTAGCTGAAAATATCCTGAAATTTGAGTTGGGAAGCGCAAACGCAAGGCTTGTGCAAGATGCAACCGATTTATACTTCGCGGAAGAAGGCTTATATCCAACACTTGCCGAAGCCGAGGCAAGATTGGCAGAACTAAAGCAATATGAGCACTTCACTTTTGAAATGCATATTGAAAAGCGAGAGCCGGGAACTGTGCCGGGGTCGATAGAGTAGTAAAAGAAAGAGTCAGAAGGTATGATTTAATTAGGAAACTTACTGAGCCATAAATCAAACCGGTATGGAAATGCAAAAACGGGGTGTTTCACAGTGAAATACCTCGTTTTTGTCTGCTCACGGTCAACTAAACTATGACGAAGGGCTATTGTATATCATTTAATTTAGCTACAATCCACTTGAATTCCTCATTTAGCTTAACAAGATCCTCATCTTTACCAGGAACTGATAATTTGCCTATAACTTGTGCAAGTCTTAACCTAAGTACGCTTTCTTCGTCTTCAGTTTTGTTGTTTAAACTGCTCTGTAATGCTGCATTAATATTTTTATTGCCGGCAATATAGTCGGCGTAATTTCCATGTATTACTTTAGCTTTACAATCATCGATTACAATTTTATAGTCTGCTATATTGTCAACAAATCTTCTGTCGTGGGATGTAAAAAGCAAAGTCCCTTTATATTCTTTAAGTACATCTTCCAACGCTTCCATTGAATAGACGTCAAGATAGTTTGTTGGCTCATCAAGTATGAGAAGATTTGCATCCGACACGAGAAGTTTCGCAATTGATAGCTTTACCCGTTCCCCACCGCTTAAAACTGCCGCTTTTTTATTTACTTCGTCTCTTGTAAAAAGCATTTGGGACAGAATAGTTCTTGATATCCATTCTGGATAGCAACTAACGCTTAAAGCATTTTGAAGAACTGTTTGATTATCATTTATGATGCTCAGATCCTGGCTCAAATATGCTATTTTCAAGCCGCTGGCACGTTTTATCCCAGCATCTTCTGATACAATCATCCTGATGAGAGTTGTTTTCCCGGCGCCGTTTTTACCGACTAACGCTGTCTTTGATCCTTTAAGAATTTCAAATTCCAGATCCTTGAAAAGAATTCTGTCCCCGAAAGCGATGTTAATTTTTTCTCCTCTTACTAAAACTTTGCTTACAGGATCGTCAGCCATATGAAATGTAAGCTTGATTTTCTCCATATCATCCGGTTTTTCCCTTACCGACAACTTGTCAAGCCGAGTTTCAATGGCCGAAACAGACCTATGCAGTTTCTCTTGTTTTTCCGTAGCACTGCGCTTGTGAAGCCGTGCTTCAGAATTCCCCATTCTTTTAGGCGTTTTTCGCATTTTACCGCTTTTACCCTGCAAAGTCCGGACAGCCTTTACCAACGAAACTCTTTCTTCCACATATTTTTCATATTCAATTTGTTTTCGCCTTCGGTCAACCTCTTTTTGTTGTATATAGGCGCTGTAATTACCAGTATAGTGAGTTAGCGCACCGTCTTCTATCTCAATTATACGTGTACACAGTTTGTCTAAAAGCTCACGATCGTGCGATATCAATAATAATGCGCCGTCAAACTCGGTAAGCTTTTTTTCGACCAGCATTATACCGTCCAAATCCAGATTGCATGTAGGCTCATCGGCGAACAAAATGACACTCTTTTTACCTAACATTGCAGCTATTTTTTTTCTTGTCACTTCGCCGCCACTTAAATGACTAGCCTCTTTATCTTTGACGCCAAAAATTTTCTCTAAATGTACATCAGAATCTTCTTCGGGAATTCCTAATTGGGTAATATACGAGTGATCGGCAAAGCGTTTTACATACCCCTCATCAGGTGAAACAACTCCAGCCAGTACTCCCATAAGTGTAGTTTTACCGGCGCCGTTTAATCCGACAATCCCAATTCTGTCATTGTTATATACCCTAAGGTCTTCAAAACCTAATATGAGTCTGTTTCCAAAATATTTTTTAACTTTAAAAGCATTGATTAATAACATAAAAACCTCCCTGCACGCCTTCCAGAAAGGTTTTTTTAACCGAATATGTCAGTATTTAACATAAATTAATTATTGCTCTTATTTATTGCATAAATAACAACAGAGATTCTATTATTGACAGACAGCATATCAAATGCCGGAAAACCAATCTGGATTATTACAAAATTCTATATACATTTTGTGTGATCCCGATCAGTTGCTCCACATATCAACTTTACTGTCCTTTCATAACTTTGAGCTGTTTTCGCCGTAATCAATACTACATCGACACAAATGTGAATGTCAAGGGAAATTTGAATAATTATCCCCAACCGAAATTATGCCTTGTTTGCCGGCTACAAGGATCCGTTTATCGGTAAAGACACCAACATATCGAATAGTTTTTACCGCAACCTTGAATTGTTCCGTAGAGTGCAATAGTTGCTCAAGTTCTTTTGTAAGCGGAACTTCATTGTAAAAATTAAAAATCTTAGGTACGGTTACTGCAGACATTAGATATGTCCCCTTTTCTCACAGTTTAAGCGCTCCTCATAAATAACAAAGTCCTATTCAATCGTGGCCGTCCGCAACAGGGGTGGACGTATCTCCCGACTTGCCTTTCATATCGGGGCCGAGAATACTGATCACAATGTCAGCGTCCTCAATTGCGGCCGTCATGGCCGCTTCATCATTTAACTGTCCCTTGATTATTTTCAGATTTTCATGCTGAAACTGCAATTTGTCCAGGTTCCTCACATATATGTTATTCCGCTTCAAATCCTTATCCCATCATTCTCTATATCCAAGGCGATTCTTCATTCTTTTCTTCTCAATTCTTCAAACTGTACTCTTGTTAAAAGCAGTTGAAAAGATATAACATTTTTGGACTTGAAGGACTGATACCGCAAAAGCATCTGGGTGCAGAGTGCAAATTGAGTGATGAACAACTACAAGAAGTATATCTAATTCTACAAAATTCTTCTAAAGACTGGGGATTCAACAATAGTAACTGGTCTATGCGTTTACTTAAACTATGGGTTGAGAGGCAATACAGAGTAATCTATGGCGTCTCAAGTCTGTATGATCTGGTGCATCATCTCGACTTGACGATACAGCTGATCAACTAAACTATGCTGTCGGGCTTTCATGCACTAACCCAATTTTCGAGCCTAAGACCTTCAATTCGCTCAAATTCATGGACATTATTAGTGACAATAATAAGTCCTTTAGCTTTTGCATGTGCTGCAATCAGCATATCCATAGCTCCAATCGGAGTTCCTTGTCGCCGTAACGTTGCGCAAATTTTCCCGTATTCTGCAGCCGCTTCATCATCAAATGGCAAGATGTCCACAATGGACAGAAATTGATTTAGTGCAATTGCGTTTTTTTCCGGGTATGCACTTGCTTCTACTCCATGTATGAGTTCTGCAAGAGTAATTGCAGAAATGGCAACTCCATCGCCCATGTTCAAATGGAGATTTACGAGCACATTTTCTGGTTTTTTCTTTATGAGATACACACAAATATTTGTATCCAGCATGTACTTCATAACGTCTCCCTCGGCGCTTGAACACCCTGATTACGTCCGTCTGCAAAGAAATCATCGGTAAAGCTGTTAAGACCGTTAAGAAAGGTTTCCCATGCAAGCTCTTTTGGAAACAACATAACAGCATTACCCACTTTTTGAATATATACTTCGTTACCCGAAAAACGGTATTCTTTCGGCAGCCGGACAGCCTGGCTCTGACCGTTGACAAATAATTTTGCAGTTTCCATTTCTAATCACCTCAATTATAGTATATATTTTAGTATATACTATTGTCAAGACTTTATTAATATTATTTTTCACATAAAAGAAATCAAAGATATCCGCTATACCGAAAGAACTTACACAGATTTTTAAGTTTATCAACCCAAAAATGCGCACAAAGCAGGATTTATATCCCTATTTAAACAGTGGATGTCAAAATGAAATTTTCTACTATTATAACTGGTTTTATCAATGATTATCTAATGATTACCTCTACCCGACAGAATCAACCAGCGCAAACATAATCTCGCCTTCAGCTGCTAATTCATCGCCTACTGTAGCCTTTACAGCCGCTTTGCCGATGTTGGATCTCATTTTCAAAAGCTGCGCTTCAAGCCTTAATTGATCTCCCGGTACTACCTGTCGCCTGAATCTTAATCCGTCGATCCCCGTAAAAAGAGCAATTTTACCTTTAAACTCATCCGTGCTCAACAACAAAACTGCACCAAGCTGGGCTAATGCTTCAACTATCAAAACACCCGGCATCACAGGCATCATAGGAAAATGGCCTTCAAAAAACGGTTCGTTAATTGTAACATTTTTGATGCCGACAGCCCTTTTCCCTGTTTCTATCTCTGTCACCTTATCAATAAGCAAAAAAGGATAGCGATGCGGTATTATTTTCATTATTTCTTGAATGTTCACAAACCATGAACTCCTTTATGCTACAAACAAATCTTAGCGCTTCATTTTTGTCTATCTTCTCAGATTATTTGCCATACTCTCCATATCATCCGCAGTCTGCAGCACCCTTGCGCTAAGCTGATATGCCCTCTGCGCCATCATAAGACGTGTCATCTCATCTGCCAGATCAACGTTTGACGCTTCTATAAACCCTTGCCTAATATTAGGCTCATCTATTGCCGTACCGGCTCCACTTGCCGGAGTTTCTACAAAAAGATTATCACCTGCGGCAGCTAACCCGCTCGGGTTGACAAAACTTACTACCGCAAGCCTACCAACCGATACCGCTTCACCGTTTACGTTTGATGCCGAAACAAAACCATCCTGAGCGATTCTAATAGTCGAATTATCAACTTCTGAGGCAAATTCGATCGGGCTTCCGTCTGAATTCAAAACAAAATTACCATCGGTTGTCACAAGTCTGCTAACAATCCCTGCGCCTGTATCCACAGCCGATAAATTGAATCCGCCATCGCGTGTATATCTTAGCGCACCATCTTCAGAGGCAACAAAAAAGCCGTCTCCACTTATAGATGCATCAAGCGGTCTTCCCGTCTGCACCTGCGCACCTTGAACAATAGAACGCATAGTAGCTCCGGCTCTCACTCCATTACCAACCTGAAGATTCGGCGGCTCAGCAGTCCTTCTTATCTCCATATCAGAATAAACGAGATCTTTAAAAGCAACTCTTGAAGATTTAAAGCCATTCGTGTTGACGTTAGCTATATTATTTGAAATCAAATCGATACTCTTTTGCTGTGCTCTCATGCCTGACGCAGCCGCATGGAAAGCTCTAATCATGTTTTACCTCCGGATTTAATCTAGTTAAATATGACAGTATACTATACCCTGCCAAGATCGTTAACGGTTCTACCCAATGTTTCATCAATCATCCTCAAGATCTGCTGACTTGATTCATATCTTCTAAAAGCTTCTAACATGTCGGTCACTTCTCTTTGCACTTCAACATTTGAGCCTTCAACATATCCTTGTCTTATTCGTGCAACAGCATCAATAACCGCGTTTTCAGGTTCAGGATTGACAAAAAGGTTATCGCCTGCTTTTCTTAAAGCATCTGTATCTGTGAAATCAACTATTCTTAATCTATCAACTAATTCCCCTCCGGAAAACACATAACCCATCGCATCTACCTGAAAATCGTTCGACCCTATGATTATCGGCCCGCCTTCGCCTAAAACCTGCCAGCCTTCCGCTGTCACAAGGCGACCGGTACTGTCAAGAACAAAACTGCCGTCTCGTGTATATTGCTCCCCGACATCAGTCATCACGGCAAAAAAGCCTGAGCCCTGAATCGCTATATCGGTATTATTATCTGTTCGCTGCAGACTTCCCTGTTCAAATGCCGTCATAACCCTTTCAGCATAAACGCCGTGATTCAATAAGCCGATTCGGGATCTGGGATTAAAACTGCCCTCCTGCAACCTTAGCAATAATTCATCATCAAATGACCTTGTAACCACTCTGTCTCTTCTAAAGCCTGTAGTATTGACATTAGCTATATTATTCGAGACTGTATCTAACCTTCTTCTTTGATGAATCATCCCTGTCGCAGCTGTATAAAGACCTCTTAACAAAAATCCCACCTCACCTTCATCTTATTTATCGTAATTCCCCTCTAAAAACTTAATACAAATTTAAAAGACGTTTAGATCATCGCCCTTTTAGCATTTTATACGTCAGGAAATATTAATACGTCCTGAATCATTCTGCTAAGCATCAACTTTGATGTTGCTCAAAATCAATCAATGTTAATTACAAAGAAGCAATTGAAGCATACACATCGATATTGTCTAAAGCCATACCTGTCCCTAATGCAACGCAAGATACAGGGTCTTCAGCAAGAAAGACTTTAATCTTAGTGCTTTCCTGCAATAATTTGTCCAACCCGTAAAGCATCGCACCTCCTCCTGTCATCACTATTCCTCTTTCACTAATATCTGAGGCAAGTTCCGGAGGAGTTCTCTCAAGAACGGCATGAACCGCATCAATTATCTCCTGCACCGGTTCGTTTAGAGCTTCGATAGTCTCTTCTGATGTTACGGTGATTGTTTTTGGCAGACCTGATATGAGATTTCTGCCCGTAATATCTACCGATGTTTTTTCTTGTCTTGGATAGGCCGAGGCTACGTTTATCTTAATCTCCTCGGCTGTTCTTTCCCCAATGAGAATATTGTGCTTTTTACGCAAATGTCTTATTATAGCCTCGTCAAACTTATCACCGGCCACTTTAATAGAGTCGGCAACAACAGCTCCTCCTAAAGAGATAACAGCAATATCGGTTGTTCCTCCACCTATATCCACTACCATATTCCCGTAAGGCTTAGCTATATCCATCCCGGCTCCGATAGCTGCTGCAATAGGTTCCTCAATAAGATAGGTGCGCTTTGCTCCCGCTTCATATGCCGCATCAATCACAGCTCTTTTCTCAACTTCGGTTGCGGCGCTCGGCACACAAATAACGAGGCGAGTTTTGAAAATTAAGCGCGTTTTAGTGACTTTCTTAAGAAAATATCTCAGCATTTTCTCCGTAATGTCGTAATCGGAAATAACTCCATCTTTAAGAGGCCTTATAGCTACAATGTTGCCCGGCGTTCTTCCTAGCATCTTTCGGGCTTCTTTTCCTACAGCAAGAATTTTCCCGGTGTTTTTATCAATCGCTACTACGGAAGGCTCCTTGAGCACAATTCCCTTCCCTTTTACGTAAACTAAAACTGTCGATGTGCCTAAATCAACCCCAATGTCCCTAAAAATAAACACTTATACCTACCCCTTCCGGTATTTAATAAGTTCTTTTCAAATGTCTAAAGCTATAATTCTGCTTTTTATTAAAAATTCCTTTTTAATAGCGTCATTAAATTCTTTACTTTTAAATATATCCCGCCTTCATTCACTCTATTTCCAATTATTCTATGAAAATACGGCAGTCAGCAAATCATATTCTAATATGCTTCCATTTGCCCGCTCTGAACCTTAACCAGTAAAAAAGCGCTCTAACCGACAAATCTATGAATATGGCGTACCACATGCCTATTATACCCATTTGAAAAAAGCGTTCTAAAATATATGATAAAAATACCCTTATTCCCCAAATGCTAACCAAACTTGTAAACATAATAAATCTTATATCCCCTGCACCTCTTAGTGAGGCGGACATTACATTCATTACTGCAAGCGAAGGCTCGGCTATGGCGAAAATCCTTATCACTGCTGAGCCTAACTCAATCACTTCAGGATCGCTTGAATATAGTGATGCTAGTTCTCTTGAGAACACGAACATCAAAACTGCGATCACCGAAATTAAGACGACTGAAATATACATCGTTTGAAGTCCGCTTTTTTCAGCCTTATCAGGATCTTTTGCTCCAAGATTTTGTCCTACCAAAGTAGTCGCTGAAAGCGCAAGCCCAAACACAGGCATAAAAGCAAGAGAATTAACACTCATGCCTATTTGATAAACCGCTGCTTCAACCGTCCCCATCCAAACAACAAGAAGCTGCATCACTAAAAACCCACCCTGCATAATGACTTGCTCAAGTGAAGCAGGCAATCCGACAAAAAGTATTTTTTTAATTATGTCGATTTCGGCTTTTATCATACGCTGCCATGTTGGCTTAAGCACGCATTTCCCGGTAAAAAGCACAAACAATGTAACGATCAACCCAAATGCTCTCGCTACTACCACAGCTTCCGCAGCACCATAAATGCCTCTTGCCTCAATCGGTCCAAACCCGAATATCAAAACAAAACTTAAAATAACGTTTACTATGTTAGAAACTCCCGCCGCATACATCGGGGTCCTTGTGTCTCCGGCTCCTCTTAGCGCTCCTCCCATAATAATGCTAATCATCATAAAGGGCAGGCTGATTAAAGTTCTTAAAAAATATAATCTTGCGGTTTCAAAAACTTGCGGTTCCGCGTTACCCAAAAAGAGCCCAAGTAGCTGATCCGCAAAGATATAGCAAAACAAAGTTAAAACAAGAGAGCATATGATAGACAAAGTTAGTGACTGAGAAACTGTCATATTCACACCGTCAGAATCCTGTTCGCCGGTAAGTCTGGCAACAACCACAGTAGTTCCGGTAGATAAAGCCGCAAACACCGACTGAATAAACATAACAATCATGTTTATAAGTCCTACCGCCACAAGTGCCTCCACGCTAAGTTGACCCACAAACATGGTTGAAACCATCCCGACCGCCATGACCAATAGCTGCTCAACGATTGATGGCCAGGCAAGCCGATATATTTCTCCTCTAAGAGGCTTTTCAGCCTTTATATTTTCAACTGTAAAATTCATTAAACCCAACCTCAATTTCAGCAAAAGACCAATAAAGTCAAAAAAGCCGGAAAAGCTCGAATCGCCACAAAACTACATTTTTACGGCAAAATCAAGCTTTAAATGCTTTTCTTATCTTAGCTGTATCCTATGCCCTTTTCTCGAGCATCTCCTTAACTTTCATGAGTCTTATGCGATTTCCCCTGTCATTCTCATCAAGCTTCATGGTTATATACCTTATCGTTATATTAAGCTGCGGTATTATTATATATTCAAGAGCATTAACTGTTCTTCTTGTTTTTTCAATCTCGTCCGCAAGCCTAAGACAAGTTTTTTCAATTTGAGCAAGTTCAATGAGCTTAGGAAGTATTCCTGCTAAAAGTGCAATAGCACCGTCAAGTTCCGCTGAAGTTCCGGCAAATCCATAAGGATAGGGAGATACCCCTTCCTCAATGATTTCCTCATATTCGATTGCCGGTACATTGACTCCCATTATATTTTGTTTTTTTGCTTTAATGTTGAGCCTTCGCGTAGGGAAAATGACAGATTCCTCAAGCACCTCAGGCGACATGGCAGCACTGGCCATCAAAAATTCGCCTAGCGCACGCGTGAGCTCTTCTTCCACTTTCTCGCGGATTTCTTTGTTTTTTCTGATTAGCTCTATGTACTTTTTTACCATACCATCTCGTTTATCCTTTAGAAGCTTGTGCCCTCTCACCGCTACTTTCATCCTGATTTTTAGGCGAGTAAGCTCCATTCTGGTAGGACTAACACCGAGTGACGCCATTATTGGTTCAACTCCTTGTAGGATTTATTGATTATCCTTGTTTCCAATATTTATCAATGTACTCATCTCGAATACGTTTAAGCTCAGATCTGGGTAAAATCGACATGAGTTCCCATCCTAGATTCATAGTTTCAAAAATCGTTCTGTCAGTATCGTAGCCTTGAGAGACATAACGCTTTTCAAAGTTGTCGGCAAATTTTGCATACAACTTATCGACTTCGGATAATGCAGCCTCACCTAACACAATGGCAAGTTCTCTAGCTTCTCTGCCCCTTGCGTATGCGGCGAAAAGCTGATTCATTACATCCGCATGATCCTCGCGTGTCTTTTTCTTGCCTATACCTTTGTCCTTAAGCCTTGATAGTGAAGGCAATACGTCAATGGGAGGGGTTAAGCCCTTACGATGTAAATCACGGCTTAGTATAATCTGTCCTTCTGTTATATAGCCTGTCAGATCAGGAATCGGATGAGTTTTGTCGTCCTCGGGCATTGAGAGTATCGGGATTTGTGTTATGGATCCTTCCTTGTCCTTTATTCTGCCTGCTCTTTCGTACATGGTCGCAAGATCAGTATAAAGATATCCCGGATAACCACGCCGTCCCGGAACTTCCTTTCGTGCGGCGGATATTTCGCGCAATGCGTCGGCATAGTTTGTTATATCTGTCAAAATAACTAAAACATGCATCCCTAAATCAAAAGCCAGATATTCTGCGGCTGTCAAAGCCATACGCGGCGTTGCTATTCTTTCAATCGCAGGATCGTTAGCTAAGTTCATGAAAAGAACTGCACGATCTATTGCGCCTGTTTTTCTAAAATCCGATATAAAAAAGTCCGCTTCCTCAAAAGTAATACCTATAGCAGCAAAAACTACAGCAAATTTGCTATCCGTACCTAAAACCTTCGCTTGGCGCGCTATTTGTGCTGCAAGCTGTGCATGAGGCAATCCTGATCCTGAGAAAACCGGCAGTTTTTGGCCTCGAACGAGAGTATTTAGTCCATCTATCGCAGAAACACCGGTTTCGATAAACTCCGACGGATAATCTCTTGCAGCGGGATTCAGGGGATCTCCGTTAATATCCATCCTTTTATCAGCGATTATTTCAGGTCCGTCATCGATTGGTTTGCCCATACCATCAAAAATGCGGCCCAGTATGTCCGGGGATACAGGAAGTTCTAATCCCTTACCCATAAATCTCACCTTAGTACCGGTAATTTTAAACCCGTATGAGCCTTCAAAAATCTGCACCAAGGCTTTATCCTGATTTATTTCAAGCACTCTGCCACGACGGGCATCACCATCAGCCGCCTCAATTTCAACCAACTCGTTGTATGTCACGCCTTTTACGTTCTCAACGAGCATTAACGGACCGACCACTTCAGTTATTGTCTTATATTCCTTAAGCATACAACTCCACCCCCTCGGACATGAGCGCTTCCATTTGCGCCTTTATTTCATATGATATCGCTTCAAGTTCTTTCATTCTATCTTCAGGTATATATTTTGCCCGTCCAATCTTTTCGCGAACATCCATTTTAATAATCTTGCTAAGTTCTACGCCTTCTTCAAGCGCCTTCTGTCCCAACTGATGAAATTCCAATATTAGCCCTAACATCATGCGCTGTTTATCCATCGATGTGTATGTGTCGACTTCATGAAACGCATTCTGATGAAGGTAGTCTTCTCTTATCGATCTTGCGGTTTCAAGCGTAAATCTATCTTTTACCGACAAGGATTCAACACCGACCAACCGCACGATCTCCTCAAGCTCCGACTCCTCCTGGAGAATGTTCATCGTGTCCTGACGCATATCGATCCAGTCCTCTGAAACATTATTCTTTAACCAGTCTTCAAGCCTTTCCATGTAAAGCGAATAGCTCAAAAGCCAGTTTATAGCAGGAAAATGTCTACGGTAAGCCAGTTGGGCGTCAAGTCCCCAAAACACTTTTACAATTCGAAGCGTAGCTTGTGTTACAGGTTCGGACAAGTCTCCACCGGGAGGTGAAACAGCACCAATTGCGCTTATCGAGCCTTCCCTGTTGTTTGAGCCTATACAGATCACTCTGCCCGCTCTCTCGTAAAAGTCGGCGATTCTCGATCCTAGATAAGCCGGATAACCTTCTTCTCCGGGCATTTCCTCAAGGCGTCCGGACATTTCACGAAGCGCTTCCGCCCATCTTGAAGTTGAATCAGCCATAACCGCCACACGGTATCCCATATCTCTGTAATACTCGGCAATCGTTATGCCTGTATAAATTGAAGCTTCTCGCGCGGCAACCGGCATATCGGAAGTATTGGCGATAAGAACCGTTCTTTTCATAAGTGGTTGTCCTGATTTAGGATCTTTTAGTTTCGGAAATTCCATTAAAACGTCGGTCATCTCGTTACCGCGTTCTCCGCAGCCTACATATACAATTATGTCGGCACTGACCCATTTAGCCAACTGATGCTGAACTACCGTTTTACCGCTTCCAAAAGGACCCGGTACGGCAGCAACCCCACCTTCGGCTACCGGAAACAATGTATCTATAACTCTTTGCCCGGTAAGCATCGGAACATCAGGCGGCAGCTTCTTTTTGTAATCTCGTCCAAGTCTGACAGGAGTTTTTTGCATCATCGAAATCTCGATGACTTTCCCATCGTTTAATTTAACTTTCGCCACGGTATCTATTACCGTTGCGGTCCCTTCGTGTACCCACTCAATTATACCTTCAATTCCCGCCGGCACCATTATTCGATGCTCAACGATAGAAGATTCCTGCACTTTACCAAGAAAATCGCCCGGTTCGACTCTACTGCCGGGCTTAACTATAGGCACGAAGCTCCACTTTTTCTCCCTGTTAAGTGATGGCACTTCAATACCTCTTGTAATTCTGTCTCCAGCCTTTGCCCTTATCTCGGTTAACGGCCTTTGAATACCGTCAAATATCGATTCGATAAGTCCGGGACCCAACTCTACACTCAAGGGCAAGCCCGTCGATTCTACGGGATCTCCGGGGCCTAAGCCTGAAGTTTCCTCATAAACTTGGATAGACGCCTTATCTCCTCTAAGTTCTATTACTTCGCCGATAAGTCTTCTGTTACCGACGCGAACCACGTCGAACAACTTGACTTCGGCCATTCCTCCGGCTACGACTAGCGGGCCGGACACCTTCAATATGTAGCCTTGCACTTTTTCTTACCCTCTTTCTCCAAATAAAATATCAACACCTATAGCCTTTTCCATACTTTCTCTTATCCCCTTCATCCCTAAGCCTAAGCTGCCGCGGTTATTCGGAATAGGTATTATCGCAGGATAGGCCAAAGTTCTGTATCTATCGATCGTTTCCTTAATTTCGGCTATTATAGGCTCAGTTATAAAAAGCACCGCATAATCTTCTTTCGCGAGTTTGTTAACCAGTCTGGCGGCTTGCTCGGATTCGGTTACGGCGAACACGGGTACGCCGACTACTTTAAACCCCAGAACAGAGTCTTTGTCACCTATAATTGCAATTTTAGACATACATTTCACGCAGCCTTTCACGAATCCTGTCTTGGGGAACATTATTGACTTTACCTACCATAACGGTTCGTATAAGTCTTATTTCGTTCTCTTTAGCGGCAAGATAGCCTATCACAGGCTCTATTCCAAACGGATTATGTTTTTGCGCCTTAATATATCGCAAAAGGTGATCATCCGAAAGTTTTTCGAAAAGCGACAGGCTTGAGCTTTTTAAAAATTCCTGAATGCCTGCATTTATAACAGTATCGTATCTTGAGTAACTAAGTGATTCCAAAATTCTTTCATATGGTTCTTCCAAAGCTGCAGCATAAAACGAATAGAGGTATGAGCCGAAAGGTAAAATCGCTTCTTTTAAAAGTTCTAAACCGGCGCCCATTTTTTTAATCCTTATAAGTGATTTGATATTTGTCAGATCAATAAGCCTTTCAAAGTACCCTGATACAAACTCGTTTCCAAGTCTTTTGCATTCGGATACTATGTGCGCAAACATAGACCGGTCAAGCGATAAATCTATTTTCTGCGGATCAACCCGCACGCTTAGCAATCCTTCGACCTCTTCAGCAGCCTGTTTCATAAATTGCGGCAAGGACATATAATTATTTGCTGTAACCGCTGACTTCAATGTATCTAAAGATAAAGCTCCCGCGTCCACCAAAAGATAGTCTCCGTCGATGTTTAGAGCTCTGGTTTTAAAAAGAACCTTCAGATTATGAAAATCATATTTTAACAAAAAGAGATCCGTAAGCGCGGCTGAAGGTGTAATTTCCTTAATAAGCAAAGCAGAATTTTTAAGCTCTGATTTAAGAAAAGTTTCAAATTCCAAAGACGCGTCATTTGATGATGTATCTGCGCCAAATCCGATATCGGCCAAAACTTTCAAGGCTTCAGAAACCGATGTGCTTTCAACCATTCTTTCAGCTTTTTCAGCGTTTAAAAGCGAATTCTCTAGAACTCTAATTCGCGCGACCGCGTATGCATAGCTTGGCTGCGGCATGTTATAAACCTTCTTCCCCGTTAGAACTGTTCGCGAATAGTACCTTCGCAGCAATCGGTTCAGCTTCAGCTCTCACTAATTTGGTGAGCGTTTCAAGCGTGTTGTTAATCTCAACACCTGTTCCCTTAAGAATAAATCCACCTTCAAAATTGCCATAATGCTCAGACTGCTTAATTCTCATATCTTTGCCTATAGCTTTTAACACAACATTCATTCCTTCAGTAAACTCACTACCGAACTGATCTTTATCCGCTCCGGAATAAATTATCTCGACCTCGCCTGGCAAATTGAAAGACATGAGCATTTCTTTAATAATATCGCTGTATTCTGAAACGGGCATATTCCTGATTTTACCGAGCGTCTCCTTAAAAGCTGAGTCAAGAATGTCACGCTTGGTTTTAAGCAGCGCTTTTCTCAAATCAAGTTCTTCTGCCGCTATAAGCCTTTTTTTATGATCGTAGGCTAACGCTTTAGCTTCGCTTTCAAGCTTTAACCTTAGCTTGTCCGCTTTTTGAATCTGCTCCGACCTTATATCAGAAGCTTTAGCTGAAGCCTCTTCAATAAGCTTTTGCGCCTCAAATGTGGCGTCGTTTATTATACGTTGCTTTATTTTTTCCAAACCATCCACTTTTTCCACCTCGTTTACAGTCTTACAAACCAGACAACTAAAAAGGATGCCAGTAGTGCCAATACCGCATAGGTCTCGACCATTGCCGGGAATATGATGGCCTTACCTTGTTCCTCAGGACGCTTAGCTATTAACCCGATACTCGCTGCAGATGCTTTGCCCTGTGCGATCCCCGAATATAATCCCACTATCCCAATCGGCAGCGCTCCAAAAAGCAGCATCCAACCGGCTTCAGGTGATACATCAATCATTCCTGCTAAAAACTCTGTCCTTAAAAGAATCAAAAACCCGATAAGAAGTCCGTAAATTCCTTGCGTTCCCGGAAGCGCCTGAAGTATTAAAGTCTGACCGAATTTATCCGGGTCTTCAGACACTACTCCGGCGGCGCTTTGTCCCGCTATGCCGACTCCAATTGCCGAGCCTATTCCTGCCAGTCCCACCGACAAAGCGACTCCCGCTATTGCTAATACTTGTCCTAATTCCATGATTTAAATAGCCTCCTCTTCCAGTATTTCTGTAAATTTTGTTTTTATGTCCAAAGGACGAAAGGCACGCCCTCCGCCTTCGAAATACTTGCCGAAAAACTCAATGTATTGCAGCCTGCTCGCGTGTACATAAGCTCCAAGCGCACTGACTGCGATGTTAAAGATGTGTCCTACTACAAGAATTGGAATAGCAAAAATTAATGTTACCCAAGATGCACCTAACATTGCACCTAACTGATTAAACACCATAGCTATAACGGCAGTAGCAAGACCTAAAGCAAAAAGCCTTGAATAGGATAATACATCGCTCAGATAAGCGCTTACATTATAAAGGCTCAACAGACCCGTAGTAAATTTGCTGATAATGCTTTTCTGACTTCTTCCCTGCGTGAGTACTAATCCGATGGCTCCTATTATCGCCATATAACTTCCCACCACCGAAACCGGCGTAATCATAAGAACTAATCCAATCAGAAGCATATACCAAAGCCCTTGGTCAAAAAAAGCGTCAAGATATAATCCTCTTTTGATGTTGATCCATGCTCTAATAGCCATTCCGGTGAAAATCTGGACAAACCCCAGACCAAAGCATAGCCCAAGCATAAGCATAGGATTTGTCAAAGGATCAAACCAAATCGGCGCTATGCCAATTCTTGCACCGCCATCCCCAAACCAACTGCCAAACACCGCACCCCAGATAAATGTAGCAACGCCAAGCAAGACTACCAGCCACCCAATTTTTGCGCCATCACCCTTTAGCTTTAACTTCTTAGTAAAATATGTTCCCAATACCGCCATTATAATACCGTATGCGGCATCACCAAGCATTATGCCAAAAAAAGCGAAAAAGAAAGGAGCCATGTGTATATTCGAGTCGATGCTGGTATGTGTAGGCAACCCATAAAGCTTTGTTATCATTTCAAATGGCCTTATTAAGGCAGAGTTTCTAAACGCAACAGGGTAAACTTCATCACGCCCGATATCCTCAAAATCAATCTTTATAGCTTCAGAAACTTTTTCCAGCCGAGCCCTTATTAAAGCTTCGTCTTTAGCAGGCGCCCAGCCTCTTAAAAGGAAAGCCTCCCGAGTTTCAAGTAATCTTTCTGTCTGTGCGTCCCTGTCTTGTTTTATACTCAACAAGTCAAACAATATCTCAAGATCATCGATATGGGAATACAATCTCTCGCCTTGTTTTTGCACCTCAAGGAACTGTTCGTCCAATGCTTCGATTTGCTTTGTATAATTTTCTACTGCATTTTTTGGTGTTCCTTCATATCCTGCAAAGGTAGCTTTGTTAAAAGCGCTTTCTTTTAAAATTATTGCCATATCCGCATCAAGTCCTCTGTGATACATCAGGATATAGCAATACCCGTCTTTCGTTTCTCCCAATCTTTGAAACCAGCAATCTTTTAACGGTTCATTAAGCGATCGTTCGAAAGTTTCCGAGGCATCTTTTCCGACAGTACCTAGTAGAACCTTTGTATCTTTTGTGTCTTTAACATCTTTTATTGGCATATCAAGAGATATCCACGGCTCCGCCTGAGCTATAAGATTGGTAAGGCGTGTCTTGCCGCTTCTTATATCGGAGAGTTTATCCTCCAGCCTTTGACATTCTAAAACTACTTCAGTCAAAAACTTGATTTTTTGCCCGATCTCTTTTGATTTGTCCGCCGATAAAGCATGCTTGAACCCTAAAGGCTTTTTCCTGTATCCATACCGTTTTAACGTGGAAATGGCACGGCCTAAAAGCGAAATATCCAACAAATCAGCATCCTTTACAGATGTACTCTTCGCAAGCGCCTTCTTTACAATCTCTTTAGAATCTTCGCTTTGTATCTCAATCGCTTCGACATTCCCCAACGCCTGAAATATTTTAAGAATTTTATCCTTATCGGATTTCAGAGCAACCAAGGAAATCTTTTTCATTTCAACGATTGCCATTTAAGCCCACAACCTTTCCGACAATCAATGAAACAGCGGTATTCATCTTAGCTGCGGCATTTGCAATCAATTCCAGTTTATGCTTTTCATGAGCTTTATGTAAAAGATCGATTTCCATTTCAGCATCACGCGTGGCTTCCGCCAAAAGCGCCTGTGAGTTGTTTTGCGCTTCCTTTGTCACCTTGCGAAGCAATTCGTCCCCTTCGCGTTCGATAGCTGATATGATATCTCTTGCCTTTTGCGCAGCCTGCCTTTTTATATCGTCGGCCTCGTCTTCCGCTAGTTTAATCGCTTTTAAAGCATCCATAGACATAAATTCATCACTCCTGAACCCTTTTTATTATATTCGTCGAAATAAAATAATTCTTTATATTAAACTTAAACTTCTCTATTTTGTCCCAAAGAGCCTGTCTCCCGCATCGCCTAATCCCGGTACAATATAACCATCTTCATTCAAATGACTGTCTATGGCCGCAGTAAACACATCGACGTCCGAATGAGCATCGGTTACTTTTGCAATACCTTCGGGTGCGGCTATGAGGCACATGAATTTAATGCTTTTCGCGCCCTTTGCCTTAATAAATGATATCGCCGCGCAAGCCGATCCTCCTGTAGCCAGCATAGGGTCCACAACTATAAGATCTCTTTCCGCGACATCGCTGGGCAGCTTGCAGTAATACTCTACAGGCAAAAGCGTTTCGGGATCCCGATAGAGCCCTATATGGCCGACTTTAGCGGCAGGCACGAGCTTCAATATACCGTCCACCATTCCCAACCCCGCTCGTAATATGGGTATTATTCCTAGTTTCTTACCTGAAATAAGTTTTGTGTCTGCCATTGCAACAGGTGTTTGCACCTGTACATCCTTAAGCTGCAGATCACGCGTGACTTCGTAAGCCATAAGCATTGAAACTTCGGATATGAGCTCCCTGAAATTTTTTCCGCCGGTATTTATATCGCGTATAAATGACAATTTGTGTTGAATGAGCGGGTGATCAAGAACGTAAACATTTGACATTAAAACTATTCCCCCGAATTTATATTTTTCATAGTTTTTGAAGCAAGTATGGTAATACCGTCTTGCGATGCTATGATAACCTTTTTCGCAATCCCTAAAAATAATCCCGTCTCGACTACTCCCGGAATGGATTTTATATTGATATCCAATTGACGCATGTCCTGTGCATTATCAAAGTGCAGATCGATAACGAAATTACCGTTTTCAGTAATAATAGGTCCATCTTTACCTGAGCCTGTCCTGATTATCGGATTAGCCCCAAATTTCCTGACACTTTTAAGAAAAAATCCTGCAGCTTGTTGTAATACCTCAACAGGAACGGGAAAACTCAGTCCCAAATGATCTACTATCTTCGTTTCATCCGCTATAATAACAAATTCATCGGCCATAACTGCAATTATCTTCTCAATCGCATGTGCAGCGCCGCCACCTTTTATAGCGTCAAGACTGCGGGTAACTTCGTCCGCCCCATCTACTGCCAGATCTATCCTATCAAGCATACCAGGCTCGATCAATGGAATACCGGCTTTATAGCATATTGCTTTCGATTGAAATGAGGTTGGTACACCCTTAATATTAAGACCATTTTTGACCATCTGCCCGAGTTCTTCTATTAAAAAAACAACCGTTGAACCAGTTCCCAACCCTACAGTCATTCCATCCTTGACCAGTAAAGCTGCGGCCTTTCCGGCTGCTTGCTTCAATTGCTTGTTTTCTGATGTTGATTTCAGCGTTTCAAACCTCCAAAACAATCTTCGATCATTATACAATGTAAATGAGTAAAAAAACAAGAGAATAAATAGATCTTTCTAAACATCGGAAACCATAGAGCATCTTCAATTACTTGTTGTAACTGTAACGTTTTGCTATAATAACGCAGAAGTATACCAAGACTTTATTTTTGCGAAGGTATCCTTTTTATACGTTTGACTATGCAAAATCATACAACATAAAGGAATGATGGAATGAAATATATAATCTTATTGGGAGATGGTATGGCTGATTATCCGATACCTGAGCTTGAGAACAGAACACCATTACAAGCAGCTTATAAACCAAACATGGACTTTTTGGCTGCAAACGGGGAATCAGGGCTTGTCAAAACCATACCCCCAACTTTACCTCCGGGTAGTGATATAGCGAATCTGTCAGTATTGGGTTATGACCCTGAGAAATACTATACAGGCAGATCACCTCTTGAAGCTGCCAGCATGGGAATTGCGCTTACGGATACCGATGTTGCATTTCGTACTAACCTGGTAACCCTTTCACATGCTGAAAACTACGAAGACCGGATAATGCTTGATCATAGTTCGGATGAAATCACGACCGAGGAAGCCCGATTGCTTATCCATGACGTCAATAAACATTTCAAGAATGATTTTCTTGCCTTCCATGCGGGCGTCAGTTACCGACATTGCCTTCTCTGGAAAGAAGGACCTTTAGGATTCGAATTTACTGCACCCCATGACATTTTGGAAAAAAAGATTGCTTCATATCTTCCGCGGGGAAAGCATTCCAAAATAATCCTGGACTTAATGGAGAAGAGCATCGGATTTCTCTCAAAACATCCGGTGAATTTAGATCGAATCAGTCGTGGCCTGCGTCCGGGCAATTCTATCTGGATCTGGGGGGAAGGGAAAAAACCTGCCATCCCATCATTTTATGAAAAATTCGGTTTGAGAGGTTCGATTGTCTCAGAAGTAGATCTATTAAAGGGCTTAGGCATATATGCGGGTATGGAAGTCGTTGATGTTGAAGGAGCTACCGGTAATATCCATACTAACTATATAGGATTAGCGGAAGCAACGTTACAAGCACTTAACGAAGGAAAGGATTTTGTTTATCTCCATATTGAAGCTCCGGATGAATGCGGACATCGTTATGAAATAGACAACAAAGTTAAAGCCATTGAACTGATAGATGAAAAAGTGCTCGGAACTCTGCTTAAAGGTTTGAAAAAGTATGAAGATTACAAAATAATGGTGTTGCCCGATCATCCTACACCGCTATCTTTAAGAACTCATACCAGGGATCCGGTTCCTTACGCCTTATATCAGAAAAGCAAGGCAAAACCGGGAGAAGTATCCTGTTATGATGAGTTTTCCGCAATGAAAAGCAAAATCGTATTCCAAAGTGGTGAAGCTCTCATGTCCTTCTTTGTGGGACAAACAGACAGAGCACAAGCTGATCCGGTCGCTGCAACGATTGTAGCGATATAGAACAACTACTCCGTTTTTTCTTGTCACTTTTAGCGTGCTCTGCTAAAATAGTGCTGGAAGCTTGTGTGCTTGCGCCAACATCGGGTTTGAGTTGGACAAGAGCAGTTACAAAGCTTTGAAAAACCAAATAAAGCTATACCGTCAGGTATCTTGTTTGGAACTTGAACGGAGGTGAAAACATGAGGTTGACTACTCGAAGGTTAGCAATCATCGGAATGCTTGGTGCTGTGTCTATTGTTCTTCAATTGACTCCGCTTGGATTTATCGTGTTGCCTTTTAGCCCTGTCAGAGCTACCATTATGCATGTTCCGGTTATAATTGCGGCCATAGTCGAAGGACCTGTTGCCGGAATTTTAGTGGGACTAATTTTTGGCGGTTTCAGCATGTATAACGCAGCGGTAAGTCCGGTAAGCCCTATTTCATTTGTCTTCCTGGATCCATTGGTTTCTATTTTGCCAAGACTGCTTATTGGCGTGACGTCTTATTATGCTTATGTCACAGTAAAAAGTGCTTTGGCATCAAGGATCGGCAATAAAACAGCAGCTGTTTCAGCAAGCGGTTTTGCTGCCGTGATAGGTACGCTTACCAACACAATAGGCGTATTGTCGGCAATCTATTTACGGCATATCGCGCAGTTTGCAGAGGCTCTTAGCATAGCGCCTGAAACTGTTGGAGCTTTTATTGTTGGAATTGGGATGTCACACGGGTTACCGGAGATAATTGTGGCGCTATTGATCGTCATACCGGTAGTACAAGGAGTAAGCAGGCTATACAGAAGACAGTTTTAACTATTATACGGGCGAGCAATCGCCCGTAACTATTTTAACAGCAACGGAGGAATTGGTTAATGATACTGGTTATGGATATAGGAAATACGAATATCGTATGCGGTGTTTATGACGGCAAAAAGCTCGTTACATATTGGAGACTTGCTTCTGACCAAGAGAAATCCGCCGATGAATTCGGTATGCTGATTATAAATGTTCTTGAATATAACCAAATACCAAAACAAAAAATAGTTTCCATACTTGTTTCATCTGTAGTTCCCAATATGATGTATCAGATAGAGCACATGTGTCGCAGGTATTTTGATATAAATCCTTTGGTGGTGGGTCCCGGCATAAAGACCGGTATGAACATCCGATATGAAAATCCTAAGGAAGTAGGAGCTGACAGAATTGTTAACGCCATTGCGGCATATGAAAAGTACGGTGGTCCCTTGATAATAGTAGATTTCGGCACTGCCACAACATTTTGTGCTGTTTCTGAGGGAGGCGAATATTTGGGCGGGTGCATCGCTCCGGGGATAAAAATTTCCGCTGAAGCTTTATTCCAACGGGCTGCGAAGCTTCCGAGAGTTGAATTGATTAAGCCTCCGTCAGTCATATGCAAAAACACGATATCAAGCATGCAGGCTGGAATATTATATGGCTATACGGGACAAGTAGATTACATAGTCCAGCGTATGAAAAAAGAGTTAGGGACAGAAAAAGTGACTGTCATTGCAACAGGTGGTTTAGCTAGACTTATAGCCGAAGAATCACAGACAATTGAGTATGTGGAATCGTTACTCACGCTCGAAGGCTTACGGATTTTATACGACAGAAATAAATAAACTACAACGGAAATTTTTTAAGGAGGTAAACATGGCTGATCTGCTAGCTGTAATTACCCTCATTTTCAGTGTTCTTGCCGTTATATTGCTCATTATAAATTTATCTCGAGATTCATCCAAAAAGATTGAAAAGCTCGAATTTCTCTTCTCCTCTTTTGAAAAAGGACAGGACAAGCTTGAGAATATGCTCAGGGATGAAACTCATAAAAACCGTGCGGAGCAAGCCTCCTCCAATAAAACTTCAACCGATTCGCTTATAAAAAGCATTTCTGAAATATCCGGTCTGCAAAAAAGTCAGCTTGAAATGTTCGGCGGACAAATCTCGGCTCTGACTCTTTCAAACGAGCAGAAAATGGAGAATCTGCGCCAGGCTGTCGAGGATCGATTAAAATCTATGCAGGAAGATAACAGTAAAAAACTTGAGCAAATGAGAGTTACAGTAGACGAAAAGCTCAGTGCCACGCTCGAGACACGCCTTGGCGAATCCTTCAAGCTCGTAAGTGAAAGACTGGAACAAGTACATAAAGGCCTTGGTGAAATGCAAACCCTTGCTTCAGGAGTTGGCGATCTCAAGAAAGTATTATCCAATGTAAAGACGAGGGGTACTTGGGGCGAAATACAGCTCGGTAGTTTGCTTGAACAAATCCTTGCTCCCGAACAATACGAAAAAAATGTAGCAGTAAAACAAGGAAGCGGCGAAAGAGTTGAGTTTGCCATAAAAATGCCCGGAAGTAACAATGGAAAAGATGGGAGTGGTTTTGTCTGGCTGCCTATCGACTCCAAATTCCCGCAAGAAGATTATCAAAGGTTAGTTGACGCCACAGAATCGAGCGATGCGGAAGCGGCTGAAGCGGCAATAAAACAACTTGAGACAAAGCTAAAAAACGAAGCACGCAGTATACACGACAAATACATATCTCCGCCTGACACTACAGATTTCGCAATCATGTTTCTACCTACTGAA
>Ga0209616_1000035_pt1 | contig 37753 bp, 30 predicted proteins | sample FlocCalmetaG_FD_184153 | JGI IMG/M metagenome (GOLD analysis project Ga0209616, IMG submission 184153) | Freshwater bacterial and archeal communities from Indian Creek, Illinois, USA - Floc-Cal metaG (SPAdes) (version 2) | ecosystem: Environmental > Aquatic > Freshwater > Unclassified ...
AAACAATTTGAGAAGTGTTTTATCAATTGGACGAGACAAATGACAGTGTTTTCTGAAAATGGTGGTGATATAGTAGCGATAGATGGAAAAACAATGTGTGGCTCTAGAGATGGCGATAAAATAGCCCATATTGTAAGTGCTTGGTGTAGTGTTAACAATTTGGTTTTAGGACAGGTAAAGACTGAAGAAAAAAGCAATGAGATAACAGCGATACCGGAGCTTTTGGATTTATTATATTTAGAAGGCTGTGTCGTTACCATTGACGCGATAGGCTGTCAAACGAAAATCGCAGAGAAAATAAGAAGAAAAAAAGCAGATTATGTGTTAAACGTTAAGGGAAATCAAGAAATTCTTCAGAATGAGATATCTGAGTATTTTGAATGCTTTACTCCGGAAGAAAAAAAGCAAATAGCAGACGGGATGAATGAAAAGGTAAAGCCTTTGGAAACATTAGATAAAGGACATGGTCGGATCGAACGTAGAAAGTACATTTACTCTACGGACATTGATTGGATGCAATATGCAAAAAAATCCTGGGCAGGTTTAACTGGAATAGGCATGGTACACCGAAAAGTGACCCGCAAAGACAGAATCACCGAGGAAACCCAGTACTTTATCGGCAGTGTTGACAACGTTGAACAATTTGCGAAAGCGGTAAGAGGCCACTGGGGAATCGAAAGCGTTCATTGGAGTTTGGATGTTACATTCCGCGATGATGCTAATAAAACGAGAAAAGATATGGCACCTCAGAACATGGCTGTTGCTAAAAGGATAGTATTGAATATGGTCCGTAATGAAAAAGAGATGAATCCCAAACTGAGTGCTAACTTAAAGAGACTTAAAGGGTCTCTGGATTTGGAGTACAGAACTCATGTATTTAACATAAACTTTAAAAGTGCTCTTTCCGAATAGATCATGATCGAATACTGGGTGTTTCCTTCCGCAGGAACATCTGGTTTTTGGACAAATCTCGATCAGCTTATTAGGAACTATATTGCCCGGGTCAAGTCTAATACCTTCATGGTATGCCGGGCCTATTCCCAAAGTATAATAATGAATGTCTAATGACGTTCATAAAATGTAGCCTCAAAGGTATCTTTTAAATGTTTACCTTATGACTTATGGCATAAAATGGATTCATGATTTTGCCGTGTGAAATTTTGAAACTCTATTGACAAAAGAGTCTGAATCATGCATACTCATGCAAATAAATTCCGCTTTGTTTGATAATTTAAAGTAACCCTCTTAATCGGAGGAACAAAAAATGAGAATCACGTTGAGCATTGATAAAAGTTTACTTGTAGTTTTTTATTCATCTGAAAGGAAGTGAAAAAATGCCAAGAAGCGCGAGAGAAAAAAGCAAAACAGGAATATATCACGTTATATTTCGCGGAGTGAACCAAAAACCAATTTTTCATGATGATGAGGACAACCGACGATTTCTCACAACAATTGAAAGATATAAATCGCTTGCGTCAATCAAAGTATACGGTTGGTGCCTTATGGGTAATCATGCACATCTTCTGCTTCACGAGTGCGGTGATAGTTTGTCAGCTGCTTTAAAGCGAATAGGAATAAGTTATGTCAGCTATTACAATGACAAGTATGTCACCACGGGACATCTTTTCCAGGATCGCTACAAAAGCGAATCCGTTGAGTCGGATGACTATCTTTTGACTGTTATTCGCTACATACATCAAAATCCCGTTAAGGCCGGTATGGTTGAATCTCCATCTGAATGGAAGTGGAGCAGTTGTGCTCTATATTATGGTTTAAAAACTATTCAACCGGATATTTTAGATAAAAATTTTATTTTGTCATTATTTTCAAGCAATCATTCTGAGTCTCCCTTAAAATTTAAGGTTTTTAACGAAGAAAATGGCAATGTTGAATGCCTTGACGACGTTTCGATAGTCAGGCTAACGGATTCCGAAGCAAGAGCTCAAATAAAAAAGGTCTTGCCCGGAATTTCAACCGATGCAGTAAAGAACATGCCCAAAACACAGCGTGATGAACTGCTACGGCTGATAAAAGGCATAAAAGGGGTCACGCAGCGCCAGGCTGCTGAACTTCTTGGTGTTTCACAGACTTTAATCTCGGGAGCATGATTATATTTATATTTATAAACTAAATTTCTGAGGTTGGAGATTCTCAATTGGAGGTTAAAACGACAGGAGATCTGTCCCCTCAAAAGAACCGTCCCATCGATGGAACCGTCCCCATGATTGTGAAAGGAATTATTATGCAGGAAAAAGTTATTTGGATAGATTTTGATTTGATGGAAAGTTTTATAATGGATGTTTTTAAGTGTGCGGGAGTTCCCGAAAGCGACGCGCAAATTGTCGCCAATGTTCTCATCGAATCTGATAAAAGAGGGATTGACTCGCATGGCATAGGGCGTTTGAAGCCCATTTACATAGATCGAATCCTCGAAGGGATAATAAACCCTATAACCAAAATCGACATATTGCGTGAAGGCCCAACCACGGCATTAATCAATGCCAACAATGGTATGGGGCAGGTTGTTTCTTTTTTTGCTATGAATAAAGCGATTGAAAAGGCAGCTAAATTCGGTACCGCCATGATAGCAGTCACCGATTCCAACCATTACGGAATAGCCGGCTATTACGCCATGATGGCCGCTAAACAAAACATGATCGGAATTACCGGCACCAATGCAAGGCCATCTATTGCACCGACATTCGGTGTAGAAAATATGCTTGGTACTAATCCGCTGACTTTCGCATTTCCAACAGACGAAGAATTTCCTTTTGTGCTCGATTGTGCAACCAGTATTACCCAAAGGGGAAAAGTTGAAGTTTATGAGCGCGAAGGCAAAAAGATGCCGGAAGGATGGGTAATTACCCAAGACGGGCAACCTTCCACTGATGCGACACAAGTGCTAAAAGATCTTGTGGCAGGATCTGCGGCTTTAACTCCTTTAGGCGGAATAGGTGAGGATCTAGGCGGGTATAAGGGATACGGTTATGCAACCGTAGTCGAAATATTATCCTCCGCTTTACAAGGAGGAGCTTTTTTAAAAGCGCTCTCCGGATTTCAAGACGGAAAAAAAGCACCGCACCGCTTAGGACACTTTTTCATGGCGGTTGATGTTTCTGCGTTTATTGAACTTGACCAATTCAAAAAAACAACAGGTGAAATTTTGCGTTCCTTAAGAGAATCGAAAAAAATGCCCGGTGAAAATCGCATTTACACTGCGGGTGAAAAAGAGCATTTAGCATGGCTTTCCCGCAAAGACAAAGGAGTTCCGGTAAACGAACCGCTTCAAAAGGATATCATTGCATTAAAAAAACTCTTTGATCTTAAAAAATACAATTTCGGGTTTGAAAATAGGTCTGACTGATAAATCAGACCTTTATTTCTCCTTCAAATACAAATTCTGCAGGCCCCGTCATGTAAACCGTTCCATCATCTCTCCAATCAATATTCAAACTTCCAAGTGCAAGCTGTACATTAGCCATGCGTTTGGTTCTCCCCGAAAGATGCGAAGCGATAACACTGGCACAGCTGCCTGTACCGCAAGCTAAAGTAGCCCCCGCTCCCCTTTCCCATGTTCTTACCTTGACTTCACTTTCGTTTATCACCTCAACAAAATTTACGTTGGTCTTTTTGGGAAATAATGGATGCTTTTCAATGCACGGGCCTAATGTTGTTACCGGGGCGTTGTTAGCATTTTCCACAAACACCATCGTGTGAGGCACACCCATGAGTAAGCTTGTTATATAGAGAATCTCTCCCTCTAATTCGATTTTCCCATTAACTACCTCAGAGCCCTCTCCTAACATGGGGATATCCGCACGGTTAAATTTAGGTTTCCCCATATTAACGCGCACACTTTCTATGTGTCCGTTCTTCAGCAATATTTCAGGTTCGATAATCCCTGCCATTGTTTCAACGGTAATCGTTTCTTTTTTTACTATACCCCGCTCATAAACGTATTTTGCAAAACATCTTATCCCGTTGCCACACATTTCCGCTTCGCTTCCGTCAGCATTTATAACCCTCATCTTAATGTCTGCAACAAGTGAATCCTCAACAAGCAAAATTCCGTCTGCACCGATGCCCTGATGTCTGTCGCACAGATTATTCGCTAATCTTGAAAATTCAATTCCGCTTTTGCCGATATGATCAAATAATATAAAATCATTGCCTAATCCGTGCATTTTAGTAAATTTCATAGTTACATCCTTTCTGATTTAATGTATAATTTATGCTAACATTTGGGCTTTGATTTGTCTATTGGCATTTTTCTAAGAAATCGCCTAACACCCATTTTCTTTTGACAAATTGAAAAGTTAAAGAATTGAAGTTCCTATGTTCTTAGAAAGCAGGAGAGTTTTGTTTTATGAATTGTAAAGTAATAGCAATAGGAGCATCTACAGGCGGTGTCAATGCCATCCGAGAGATTCTGTCATTTTTGCCTGCCGATTTACCTCCTATACTCATTGTTCAACATATGCCTTTACGGTTCACAGAAATATTCGCAAAAAACATGAATGAGTTTTCAAAGTTTTGCATCAAAGAAGCCCTTGACGGCGACATACCCAAATCAGGACAAGTACTGATCGCACCTGCAGGTAAGCATATGGAACTTGTACTGAAAAACTTCGAGCTTACTATACACTTGTCAGCTTCTCTAAAAGTTCATTACCAAAGGCCTTCCATTGATGTCCTGTTTAAGTCGGTCGCTCTGTGTGCCGAAAAAAACGCAATCGGCATAATTCTAACAGGAATGGGTAAAGATGGTGCTGTTGGATTACTTGAAATGAAGCTTAAAGGAGCGTATACGATAGCACAGGACGAAGAAACCTCCATAGTATATGGGATGCCAAAAGAAGCTGTTAATCTAGGTGCTGCTATTGTAACTGTACCGCTTAGCGATATACCTTCAGCTATTCTGAAAGCACTCAAACACATTTAACAATTTTTATTCCACCGCAAAAAATCAATCTGCTGCAATATGCAGAATCAATTTTGTACTACATAATTAAAATTTGCTGATCACCAACAAATCATTGAATAAACTCACAAATTTGTTATAATTACAAGATATTGAATTTATTTCGTGACAACCGGACGAAACTGTTGTCGCATGAAACACTGACGTGTACTGAATGGCCTGGTGAATACGATATAGCCATCTCTTAGGCGTAGAGAGCATAAAGAAATAATCAATATTGTTCAGTAAAATAATTGTGCTGATACTATTGCATCATTTAAGGGGTGGGAGAATGTTTAAGAAATTTGTTTTTTTGGTCATAATAATATCTATCTTTTCACTACCCTCAACCATTGTTTTTGCTTCACATAGCCCCCTGGGCAGAGAGGGCAGAGCATCATTTGTCGATCCTGAATCATCCGTCACATTGGTATCTTATAACGCCAATTTGAGAATCCGGACAGGAGTGACCCATGCAAGCCTTACTATGGCACTTAGAAACGATAGTGCTGAAGATATTGAGTTTTTGATGGGAATGCCTACGCAATACGACGAATTTTCCGTTGTGGAGAACCTTTCCATCATTGTACGCCGTGAATTGTTGCCATTTTGGATCAGGAGAAACATTGATCCAATCCCCCAAAGATGGTATGCATGGACAATCCCTTTAAAAGCCGGTGAAACGGTGGTTGTCGACACGACTTTTTCGATTGGTAACAAGAAAGCCCCAAACGGCGTCGAAGTTGTTACCTTGCCTTTAAGCTATCTTGGAGCTTTCAGAGGAGCTGTAGAGAACTTAAAAGTCATAGCTGATCTTGATTTTCACGGGGCATACGCATTTCACCCGTCTCCTTCTGTATTGCCTGCAGAATATGCACGCGGCGGACGCTTATTATTCAGTCTTGACGGATTTGATATGCCACAAAATGATCTTGTTATTTATTATATACCTCTCATTTCTGCCGTTCCGGATTATATAGCGGCAAACGCAGCTGATAACCCGGAGGTTTTAGCTCTTTTGCAACTTTTCCAAGACAGAGATTTTGAAACTGCGGTTTTATCAATTAATACCTTCATCGAAGCTAATAGTGCTTTTCCATTACGCAGGGAGCTTGAATTTTTAAAGGCTCTAGCTTACGCTGAACTTGGTCGGTTTGATGAGGTTAATGAGATATATGAACGCCTTGAGCATCGGTCCGGATTTAGCGGGGATTTGGCAAACGCTGTGCGTCAGAAGATTATATATGACCGGGTTCTTATGCTTACGCTAGATAAAAATCAGACTGAAGCATTACAATATCTTGAAGATCTTGCCCTCACCGACGAAACTGATGTGTTTTCACTCTGGCTTAGAGATGAGATCAGGCGTCTGACTCCGCCTCCGCCACCTCCTGAACCCGAACCCACGCCGGTTGAGGAAGTTGTCGTCGAAGAACCGGTAGTTGAGGAAACTCCCGACTTTTTACCTGTTTCACCTGAAATGATTGGTATACTTGTATTTGCGGCAATATTGATCATATATCTTATCTTTAGAAATAAACGCAAAAAAAGACGCAAATTTTATTTTAGCAAAGGATAGCATGAAATGAATTTATTATTTATTGTAAATCCGGTCGCAGGCAAAGGACTGGCATTGCGATCTATACCGCGAATAAAGGAATACTGTGCAACGCACTCTTTAAAATGCACCATACTAGAAACCAAATTCAAAGGTCATGCAACAGCTTTAGCACGTGAATTTTTTTCAACGTCTTATGACGGTATAATCGCCGCAGGCGGCGATGGCACTGTACGCGAAGTAGCTTCAGCTTTGATAGGCTCTTCCACGCCTTTAGGCATTCTTCCTTTAGGTAGCGGCAATGACCTCTCACGCGCTTTAAATCTTCCCAATGACTTATTTTCAGCCTTATCGATTGTTAACAATAAATCCACTAAAGCTTTTGATGTCGGCTCTTCCGACGACTTTTTCTTTTTAAACGTGGCAAGCATCGGTTTAGACGCAGAAATTGTCCGTTTTTTTGCAAAAACCAAAAAATGGCTTCCGAGAAAAGCCGCCTATTATATCGCAGCAATGATAAAATTTTTAACATATAAGGTCAAAACCATAAAACTTGAAATAGACGGTGAAATAATTGAAACAAAGCTGCTTTTCATGGCTATTGCTAACGGTACACACTATGGCGGAGGTATGAAAGTCAATCCAAACGGCTCCATATCGGATGGATTCTTTGACATCATTCTGGTACGCCCTATACCGCGTTATAAGATACCGTTTCTTATGGCAGCATTTGCAGCCGGCCGGCACTTGCATCTCCCCTATGTCACGGTTTATAGATGCAAGGATATTAAAATCACCTGTGACGAGAGCCTGCTTGTAAATGGAGACGGTGATATTGTCGCTACAACTCCCGTTAATTTTTCTGTTTTAAGCGGCTCTATACACGTTTTTGCTTAGAGAGGAGTATTTTTTTGAATTTGTTTGATTTTGTCTCCGAATACGCTTTTGCTTTTTCAATATATGGAATTTTGCTATCAGTAGTCTCTTTAGTTCTGGTAATAATCAATACTATCAAGACTTCAAACATAATACGCAAATACAAACGCCTAATGAGAGGAGTTGACAACAAAAATTTTGAAGCATTGCTTGAACATTATTTGACCTCAATGCGATCATCATTAGTAAAAGTTGATGAAATGAGCAATAAGCAGGCTATCTTTTCTGCACAGCTAAACAAATGCCTTCAAGGAGTAGGCATGGTTCGATATAATCCTTTTGATGATATGGGCAGCGATTTAAGTTTTTCCTTAGCCTTACTTGACGCTTATAGCAACGGAGTGGTTATTACCTGCCTATTTGGCAGACAGTCATCATCGACTTATTCAAAGTCAATTACTAACGGTAAATCAACTTATCAGTTGTCGGCCGAAGAGATTGAATCTATAAAAATTGCTAAAGCTTCGCTCAGCATGTCGAATTAAAGTGTCTTAACAGATATGAAACCTTTTAGAAAATTTCTATTGATTTCTTTTTGTTTGCTATTATCTGCGTCAAGTGCTTTTACTATTTCTTATATCTTCTCCCCACAAAGACCAAAGTCACTTTACGGCTTGGCCTCAATTAAATTGCCGAATGATTTTGATATCCATTTTACAACGGAAGGCATAGCTGTTTCACTCCCTCACACTATATTCTATTCTCCGAAGGGTGTTGAGATTGAGCCACCGTTTGATGCGGAGGATTTTATTAATCTCCCTTTGGGATTTACAATTAATCAATCAACAGATAACTACCTGCTGATCAATTATAGCTTTATATACAGCACAATAAGTGCTCCATTCGAAAAGGTTTGGCAGTCGGAAGACATGCTTATCTGGGATATGAAGGAGTTTGAAGATTTTTTACTTTTAGTTCTAAAAAATCAACAAAATGTTCTTGTCCCTTATATTTTTAATCTTGATTCTAAAGAATTGACAGTTCTAAAAGGACTAACAGGCACATATTTTCTCAACGCATCAAGATGTGAACTTACCGGTTCTTTTTCTGTTTTGACATTCTCAGATGATGGCCTATTCCCTTCAACCAGAGTTTTTCACTATGATACAAATGGCACCTTATATGGCGCATTAACTATAAGAGATTCCTTATACCATAATATTTACAGAATCGGATCAAATTTCGTTTTAGTTGGCGCAAGTCGGGTGATATGTTACAATATAGACGGTATGAAGCAGTGGATATATGATATCCCCAATGCCTCTCAACACAGCAAAGTTTTAGCAGACAATAAGCTGTGGTTATATTTTTATAATTCAGCGGCTGGTTTTTCAAGTGCTTTACGTGTTGATCAAACTGCTCAAAAGAAATGGAGCTATCTGCCGAATGGTTTATCTTCGCTGCAGTCATATTACGAAGGCTTTTTAGGAGTTTTAAACCATAACGAAATTTTGGTTTTTGATTCCGACGGCAATATGACCTCGAAGTTTGATCCGAATATAGATATCGCTAGAATGTTTTGGAACAAGGATTTACCGGATTATGTTTATTTGCTAGACCTGTCCGGCGGATTGTTTGTATACACATTCGACGAACCTGTTAACAAGGAGGACTCTCAATGAATATTGTTGACGCTATAATATTGGGAATATTAGCTTTCAGCGTTATTTTAGCGGCTCATAGAGGTTTTTTAGGATCAGTGCTCGATCTGATCTCTTTTTTCGCAAGCTGGGTTGCATCTTTGATTTTCTCCCCGGTTTTATCAAGATACATACTTGAACATCATCCAAACATTATGCAGACCCTGATCACTTTTTCGGAAGGCGCTCTTAGGATTGATTCAATTGAAGAACGTACTCTTCCCGCTTCAGCAATAACTCCCGATCGCATTTCGCAGTTAGTCAGTGAAGCTAATTTCCCTTATCCTTTTGACCGGCTTCTTTTATCCAATCTTCAGGATTTAGCTTTGGAACACCTTAATACACTGGGTGATTATTTCAATCATTCCATTGCAAATATACTTTTAAACATAATAACTTTTGTCACTATCTATTTTGCAGTTCGGATTTTGTTTGCCATACTGTCTTCGGCAGTCAGAGGAATAGTAGGATTACCTGTTTTGAAGCAGTTTGACTGGATACTTGGAGCAGGGTTTGGCCTTTTACGTGGGTTTTTGATAGTAAATTTGTTATTTTTGTTTTTTTCGGTTGTGTTAATTTTAGTTCCCATCGACTTATTTAGGTCTTATATAGAGAATTCTCTGTTAGCCAACTTTTTTATGGAATTTAATATTTTTAATGCATTTTTAAGTGGAAGAATCTGAATTTCTTGCTATTCTCCAATAATTTCATTCAAACCTTCTATAATCTGATTTAGTTCTTCAGGTGATACATTTCCAATTGAATTCCCAATTCTCTCCACAGACAATGTCCTGATCTGGCTTATTTTGACCCATGACTTTTTTGGCATATTTGCTGTTTTTAATTCAAAAGTAAGAGGAAACCCTGCAAATTGAGGCTGGCTGGTAATAGCCACGGCAATAACCGTACCGGAACGTTCATTAAAAATATCATGACTTAAAATCAAAACCGGTCGTAAACCTGCCTGCTCCCGGCCACGTACAGGGTTTAAATCTGCCCAGCGAATATCACCCCTCAGTATTCGGACCATTTACTCAAATCCTCAGTCATGCCTTCTTCCGCCATTGCCTTTTCAAAATCAAGATCAAGCTTAGAGCATTCTTTAGCTAAACGGGTGCGTTTCAATCGTTTCAGTTTTTCTTTTACTGCTTCCTGTATAGCCTGACTGCGATTTCGAAAAATATGTGCACTAACAAGTCTATCAATGTCTTCTATAAATTGTTCATCCAATGTAATGGCAATTTTTGTTTTGCTCATAGTTCACCTCTGATATTACATTATATCCTATCGATGGATTTGTCAATAACATTCAAAAAATGTTTCACGTGAAACATTTTGAATCCAAACCGCAAGAGCAATTCTTACTATACAACAGAATATTTCATTGCATCATTCTTTTATCAGAATCTCTAAAAGCCTCTCAAGATCGCTTTCATCATAATATTCTATATAAATTGCTCCCCTTTTTTTTCCGTGGAAAATTTCAACCTTAGTTCCCAAATATTCTTCCAATGCCCTCTCTATAGTAATAATAGACTCCGCCTTTGGTGCTTTAGATCTTTTGTCGCTTTTTATCTGCTTTTGCTTATTAACCAGTTCCTCAAGCTGACGTACATTAAGTCCGGCCTCAATAGTCTTTTGAGCCAAAGCTGCTCTGATGCTCACGTCGTCTACAGCTAAAAGCGCCCTTGCATGACCGGGGCTTAAAACGTCAGTAGAAATCAGCCTTTTAAGTTCTGCAGGTAAAGCTAGAAGCCTTAAAGAATTAGCTACTGCCGGGCGACTTTTCCCTAATTTTTGAGCGACCTGCTCTTGCGTAAGCCCCATAATTTCAATTAGATTCCTTATTCCTTCAGCTTCTTCTATTGGATTCAGGTTCTCACGCTGGAGGTTTTCAGTAAGTGCAATCTCCATTGATTGCGCTTCATTTGAATCCTTTATAATCGCCGGGATTGCCTTAAGCCCCGCAATTCTTGCGGCTCTCCACCTTCGCTCACCAGCAACAATCTGATAGCGCGTTCCATTTGACTTTACGATAATAGGTTGGAGAACTCCATGTTGCCTAATGGACTCGGAGAGCTCTGCTAAACCCGCCTCCTCAAATGATTTTCTTGGTTGATTGATATTCTGATCAATATCAGATATGTTGATTTCTCTTAGTATCTCATGTCTTATGTATTCCGCAATGCGCGAATCGTCCTCAACAGACTGAAAAAGCGCGTCTAAACCTTTTCCAAGCCCCTTTTTTACCATTGTCCATCACCTTCCGTTTCGCTTTCGATCATTTCTTCAGCAAGCTCACAATAAGCCAGAGCACCCAGACATTTAGGATCGTATAGAATAATAGGCATTCCATGGCTCGGAGCTTCACCAAGCCTAACATTTCTCGGAATAATGGTTCTGTATACCTTGTCCCTAAAGTACTTTTTAACTTCGTCAACTACCTGAATCGACAAATTAGTTCTTGCATCGAACATCGTTAAAACTACGCCCTCAATGGATAACGAAGGATTAAGATGCTTCTGAACCAATTTTATCGTATTGACCAGTTGGCTTAAACCTTCAAGAGCATAATATTCGCATTGAATCGGAACCAGAACTTTATCTGCAGCTGTTAGCGCATTTATTGTTATTAAGCCTAAAGAAGGAGGACAATCTATCAATATGTAGTCGTAATCGTCACGTATCGGCTCTAAAGACCTTTTTAATATATTTTCTCTCGATAACATGGGTACCATTTCGATTTCAGCACCGGCAAGCTGAATGTTTGACATCAATATATCAAGGTTTTCAACTTTTGTTTTCATTAACGCCTCTTTTACGTCCAATCCGTTTATAAGCACGTCATACATGGATTTTGTTGCCTGAGCTTTGTTTATTCCAAAGCCGCTTGTAGTATTCCCTTGCGGGTCTATATCTACAGTCAAGACCTTTTTACCCGTCATAGCAAGACATGCAGCTAAATTGACGTTTGTAGTCGTCTTACCAACGCCACCTTTTTGATTGGCTATCGCAATAACTTTTGACAATACTCCTCCTGCCGGACAAAATTCGGATAAATTCTATAGTTCTTATGGTAATGCAGCTACGATAAAAAGATAAGTTGCTTGCTCAATTATATGTTAATATTGATAAACTGTGAAGAACATTTTTGCCTTTTAACAATCATCGAAAATCGCTTACATAAATTCTATCTCAAATAGGTGATTTCTCAGGCATCCCCGGTACTCTGGGGTACTTACCCGGAGTTTTAGCTTTCTTCTCAATCATCAGCAAATAATGTTGCCTCTGAGAGTTAAACACATCCGCCTTATATAATACCGGCTGAGCGCCTCCTAAAATCTTTATAGCTTTTTGTGCTAACGGTAACTCAATTTCGACTCCGGGCCCTTTGTGTGCAAGAAAAGTTCCGTTTAACCTGGTAAGCGGTAAGCAATATTCACAAAGTATACGAAGCTGAGCTACCGCACGTGACAAAGATATGTCAAAAGCTTCTCTATATTGTTTATTCATTCCCACATTTTCCGCTCTCTCATGAATTGCATATGTTTTCTCAAGTTCTAAAACATTTATTAACTCATTTAAAAAAGAAACTCTCTTTCTTGAACTGTCTACAAGAAGTAATTCTATATCCGGACGCATTATCTTAATTGGGATTCCGGGAAATCCGCCTCCTGATCCAACGTCAACAACCTTAGCACCAATTCCGATTTTCCCTGTTAACAGGGGAGTCAGCGAATCCAAAAAATGAAAAACCAAAACATCGTCTAATGTTTCTATCGCAGTTATATTCATTTTTTGATTCCATTCGATTAAAATTGAAAAATAAGTTTCAAAAAGCTGAAGCTGTCTGCTATCAAAAGGTATATTCCAATTTGAAAGACCATTCTCTAAAATTTCGATTCCGTTTGCCATATATGTTAAATTTCTGGGATACTCTAAAATTATTATCCCAAAGCCTTTCTTCTGGTCTTCTCCAAATATATCATTAAAACCGCAATATCTGAGGGAGATACGCCTGAAATCCTCGACGCCTGGCCAAGCGAAAGGGGCTTAATCTTTGCAAGCTTTAATCCGGCTTCAATCCTTAATCCGGTGATCTGCTCATAAGGCAAGTCAAAAGGAATCGACTTGCTTTCAAGTTTTTTGAATTGTTCAACCTGGCGTAGCTGTTTTGCAATATAGCCCTCGTATTTGACAGCCACCTCAACCTGCTCGCGCTCCTGCCTTGAAAGACTCTCATTATCAGCACCGAGTAACGCAAGGTCATTGTAAACTATTTGAGGCCTTTTTAATATCTCCGCAGCTGATGTGCCGCTCTTAATAACAGCAGTATTACGCTTCTCCAATACATCGCAAACCAGTGGTGTAGGCGCAATGATTTTCGAACTGAGCCTTAAGATTTCATTTTCTACATTTTCACGTTTTCTTATAAATCTATCATATCGCTTTTGTGAGATCAACCCAATCTCGTTGCCAATCTCTGTTAATCTTGCGTCCGCATTGTCTTGCCTTAGCAATAAGCGATACTCGGATCGCGACGTCATCATCCTGTAAGGTTCGTTTGTACCCTTAGTTACAAGATCATCTATTAATACGCCTATATACCCCTGTGAGCGGTCAATAACGACCGGATTTTTTTGTTTTAAATACATCACAGCATTTATTCCGGCCATTATCCCTTGTGCCGCTGCTTCCTCATAACCTGAACTACCATTTATCTGACCTGCGAAAAAAAGACCTTTAACGAATCTGCTTTCAAGGGATAGCTTAAGCTCCAGGGGATTAACGCAATCATATTCTATAGCATAAGCGGGACGCGTTATTTCCACATTCTCAAGACCCGATATCGTGCGATACAGGGCTAACTGTACGTCGACAGGGAGGCTTGAAGACATTCCCTGCACATACATCTCGTTTGTCTTTTCACCTTCAGGCTCAATAAACACCTGATGTGACTCCCTCTCGGAAAATCTCACTATTTTGTCTTCAATAGAAGGACAATATCGTGCACCTACACCTTCAATAATACCGGAAAACATGGGCGATCGATGTAAATTTGCCTTTATAATTTCATGTGATTTAATGTTGGTATAGGTGAGCCAGCATGAATGCTGCTCTTTTTCTATTACATCATTCATAAAAGAAAATGGTATAATAGGCTCTTCACCCGGTTGCTCTGTCATTTTAGAAAAATCGATCGATCGCCTATCCACCCTGGCAGGAGTTCCTGTCTTAAAACGCCTCAGCGTATGACCTAAATCAGTTATTGATGAAGATAAATGATCGGCGGGGAAAAAGCCTAGCGGTCCGCTTTTTAACGAGTACTCGCCAATAATTACTTTTGATTTTAAATATACTCCGGTTGCAGCTATTATTACATCACATTCATAAAATTCGCCGGTTGCCAATGTAACTCCTGTTACCTTGCCGTTTTCAGTTTCAATGGAAACAATCTCGCCTTGCTTTAGAACCAGGTTTTGCTGATTTTCAAGTGTCCACTTCATAAGCGCCTGATATTTCTTCTTGTCAGTTTGTGCTCGAAGCGAATGCACGGCAGGTCCTTTTCCCTTGTTAAGCATTCTTGACTGTATGAATGTCTCGTCTGTGTTAAGCGCCATCTGGCCGCCTAAAGCATCAATCTCACGCACCAGATGCCCTTTTGACGTCCCGCCTACCGCCGGGTTACAAGCCATTAGCGCAACACTCTCCAAACTCAAACAAAATACAACTGTTTTAAGCCCGAGCCTGGCAGCCGCTAATGCTGCCTCACAACCGGAGTGGCCTGCGCCTATAACCGCACAATCATATTTACCCGTGAAAAATCCCATTAAACTACCTTACTTCCCTAGACAAAACTTCGAAAATATCCTATCGATAAGCTCATCTCCGGCTGATTCGCCGGTTATTGTATTCATAGCATCTAATGCTTCTCTTATATCTATCGAGACCATATCTATAGGAAACCCTTGATTTAATGCTAAAATTGAATCATCCAAACTCTTTAACGCTTCTGCTAATGCCTGCTTGTGCCTTGCATTTACTATGACCACATCGCCTTTGTGTTTAACCTTTTCAGAATAAACCAACTCGGCAATTGCATCCTCTATATCTTTTACACCTGTATTATTCTTTATAGATGCTTTCAAGAAAAGCATTTCTCCGCCAAATATGAGCAAATCGCCTTCCTTAGCGATATCTCCAAGATCAATTTTGTTAAATACAAAAATTGATCTTTTATTGCCAATAATTCTAAAGATTTCCATATCTTCTTCGTCAATTGGGCTTGCAGCATCACAGACCATTATTACGACATCAGCCTCATCGATATTTTTTTTAGCTCTCTCAATACCCATAGATTCAACTATATCGGATGTTTCCCGAATTCCGGCTGCGTCAGATATTTTTATCAATACGCCTTTTACGTTTAACATCTCCTCTAGAACATCTCTGGTTGTTCCAGGTATCGGTGTTACGATCGCTCTGTTATTTTTTAATAGAGCGTTTAAAAGCGAAGATTTGCCTACGTTCGGTTTTCCGGTTATAGCAACCTTAAGCCCCTGACTTAGAATTTTCCCGTAGTCGTATGTATTTAGTAATTCTTTTACCTTTTCACGTACATCTTTTACAGATAAACACACATAATCGCGTGAATCTTCGTCCGGCATTTCATCAGGATAATCGACAGAAGCCTCGATTTGTGCAGCTATGTCAAGAAGTCTGTCTTTTAGCGCACTTATATATTCGCCAAGTTTTCCTTCCATCTGCAGTGCGGACAGCTCGGCTGCCTGCTCCGTTTTAGCGCTTATCATGTCCATAACGGCCTCAGCTTGCGTTAGATCTATTCTTCCGTTTAAAAAGGCGCGTTTTGTAAACTCACCGGGATTGGCCAATCTTGCACCGCACTTAATTACTTCGTCCAATATATACCTAAGCGGTATCATTCCTCCGTGGCAGTGAATTTCGGCAACGTCTTCTCTGGTGTATGATCTGGGCGCTTTCATATAGACAGCCATACATTCGTCTATTAATCCGAAGTCAGAATTAATGGCATTACCGTAATAAAAGTGTCTATCTTCAAATTCTGTAATTGATTTGCCTGATTTTTGACGAAAAATTATACGCAGGATATTTTGCGCGTCGGCTCCGCTTATCCTAATTATTCCAATGCCACCCGCTCCCGGTGCTGTAGCTATGGCAGCTATCGTATCAGAATCATTCATATTTTTACGAATTCGGATGCTTCTGCTTCAAAGTGAGTACTACCCTCCTGTATGGATCGTCTCCTCTGCTGTATGTCTTCACATACTCATTCTCCTGCAAAGCTTCATGAATTATCTTCCGCTCATGAGGATTCATCGGTTCCAAGGAGATATCTTTTCTTGTCCTATAAACACTTTTAGCAAGGCGCTCAGCCAAATTTATGAGTGTTTGCTCCCTTTTAACCCTGTAATCCTGTACGTCTACCGTTACTCGCTTATGAATTAGCTCATTTCGGTTAGCAACTATTCCCGTAAGATACTGTATGGCGTCTAGCGTTTCTCCTCTATAACCGATCAAGGCTCCTACTAAATCGCCTTCAATCTTAATTAAAATTGAAGTATCGTCCTCAGAAAACTGAATACGTGCAAAAATTCCCATTTCATTAAGCAACCTTACTAAAAAGTCATTTGCCTTATCGGCTAAAGTCAGCTTAACAGTAGCTCTAATCTTTGCATCTTTCGCACCTATCATTCCAAAGAGTCCCTTTACAGGCTGATCTAATACCTCAATTTCAAGTTTTTCTTTATTCACAGCAAGTTTCGCAACAGCTATCGATACGGCTTCGTCAACGGTTTTGGCCGACACTTCCAAAACTTTCACTTAAACTTACCTACTTTCTACGGATTGGTCCGTTCTTCAAGGCTTTTATCCTTTTTCTTTGCTTCTTCGTTTATCCTGTTATATATGAGCATATAGGCTATCTGAAAAACATTATTGATTACCCAATAAATAGCAAAACCCGCATTGGCGGTTGCAGTAAACCATAATGACATTAAAGGCAAAATTGCGGTAAACCCTTTCATCTGTTGCGCCTGCCCGCTCATCTGAGGCATGAGCTTGTTTTGATAAAAAGCAGTTACTGCTGCAAGTACAGGCAATATAAAGAAACCATTTCTAAAAGCCGACAATAATCCTTCAGTGGGAGCTCCGCTGACTGTCATAAGAGGCGAATCGGCAACCCATATATTTCTTATCCATAAAAACCTGAATGAATCAAACTGAGGATTTCTCAAAAACTCTAAAATCTCAATATTCCCTGTATTCCTAATGGCTTCTATAAGAATTGATACATTTTCGGTACCCGCTACCTCACGCAAAGTATCTACGATCCCTGCGTCAGGATTCGCAAAAATTTGTCTTACTATGTTTACCATACTTTCTCTTATTACATCCGAATTTTGAACTGAAACCCTGATTTGTTCAAGGGCGGTCGATACCACCGGTGATTGCTGATTTAAGAAATCGATTAGAAATATTCCCAATTCATAAGAAGCTATTTGTTGAAGAGCCGCAAACAAAGCAAAAAGCAGCGGCATCTGTAAAAGCATCGGAAGGCAGCCTCCGAATGGGCTTACTTTATGTTCCTGATATAATTCCATAGTCTTTTTGTTCTTTTTATCAGGCTCATTTTTGTATTTCTCGTTTATCTGCTTGAGCTTTGGCTGAATATCAGCCATTTGCCTCATCGATTTTCGGCTTTTTAAATCAAGCGGTAAAAGTAACCCTCTCATCAAAATAGTAAATATAATTATAGATATCCCATAATTCCCTGTAGCTGTATTGATTCCTCTCAATATGTCGCTCAAAAACCCGACAAAAGAACCCCATATGCCGGGAGAAGCCACATTTGCAAATACACTACCGACGCCTAACGCCAAAAAATCCAATTCCATTAAAAATTCCTCCAAATATCATTTTACGGGATCAACCCCCCCCGGGTGAAAGGGATGACACTTTAATATCCTTATCGTCGCCAGAAATACTCCTTTTATAGGTCCGTACCTTGTTATGGCGTCTATAGCATACTGCGAGCAGGACGGATAAAACCTGCAGTTAGCAGGTAAAGATGGCGAAATATACTTTTTATAGGCTTTAATAAATCCTATCAAAGCTCTTTTTATCGTTTCATCCAAAATGTCAAGCATCCTCAATCACTTTTGCCCTTTTGAAAAGATTATCGACAGCCTGCGCAAGATCGCAATAATTGGCATTTTTCGCTTCCTGGCGCACCAAAATAACTAGATCATATCCTGATTTGACGCGATCAATCCTTTTATGCATGATATCCTTAAGCTGTCTTCGGATTTTATTGCGTTTAACGGCTTTACCATATTTTTTGCTGACGGAAAAACCAAATCTCAAAATAGAAAAATCCACTTTTCTGTACTTTAATACCAGAAGCTTATTTGCAACCGATCTACCGTACTTGTAAACTTTTTCAAAATCAGCGTTATTCCTAAGCCTGTAACGCTTATTCACCTATACTCCTTCTAATAGTCAAACTCACCTTTAAGCAGTAAGCGAATGTCTGCCCTTCCTTCTCCTTCTTTGAAGCACTCTTCTTCCGTCTTTTGTTTTCATACGCTTTCTGAAACCATGTTCTTTCTTGCGATGTCTTTTTTTAGGCTGAAATGTTCTTAACACAGCTATCACCTCCCGAATTTTACATTTATATAATTTCTACAAATAACTAAGTTTTTTCGCAAACTTATTTGATGAAATCAAGTTTATCATTGCCTGTTATTCCGAATCCTTAATTCCGAATCCTGAATACTCGCAGTTCTAAAGTATTATATGTTACTGACTGTTAAACTGTCAACAAGTTAACAAAAAACGAATTGATTACATTGCTTTGATCTGATAATATTATCTAACTGTGGATAATCTGTTGATACAAAGTTCTCACATTGCAGTGAGGACTGAAAAAGGTTATACACACGCTGTGGATAAAATTGTGCATAACTTATTCGGCATAGTAGTAGTTCTAGGCTTGCATTAAGCAATCTTACCCTGTTGATAATTTTTTTACATAAATTGCTGAGAAATAATTATCCCTACTTGGTAATAATGCTAAATTTGGAAAAATTAAGTTCTGCTCGATATCAATGTATACGGAGGTTAGTTTGGAAAAATATATGAATGACATATGGCAAAAAACCCTACATATGATACGCGCGGCTATGACTGAAGTGAGTTTTGATATTTGGATCAAGGGAATCAGGCCTATATCCATCAAAGAAAATGACTTTTACCTTTGTATACCTAACGACTTTACCAGAAGCATACTTGAATCAAGATATAGCGGACTTATATCAAGTGCCGTTAAACAGGTTTCCCAAAAAACTTACAAGATAAAATTCATATTACCGTCTGATATTGAAAAGCTTGCTCTCAAACTTCCCGAAACATTGCCAAATGATATATATTACGGTACGCTTAATCCAAAATACACCTTTGATACTTTTGTTATAGGTAACGGCAACCAATTTGCCCATGCCGCATGCCTTGCGGTATCCGAATCACCGGCCAAGTCTTATAACCCGCTTTTTATGTACGGGGGAGTCGGGTTAGGCAAAACACATCTAATGCATGCTATAGGTCATTTCATACTGACTAAAAATCCCATGTCCAAGGTTTTATATGTTTCATCAGAAAAGTTCACTAACGAGCTTATAAACTCAATACGCGACGACAAAAACGTGGAGTTTCGAAATCGATACAGAAACATAGACGTCCTGTTAATAGACGATATACAGTTTATTGCCGGAAAAGAAAGAACTCAGGAGGAATTCTTCCACACTTTTAATTCCCTTCACGAAACGACTAAACAGATAATCATATCCAGCGATCGACCACCAAAAGAAATACCGACTTTAGAGGAACGCTTACGTTCAAGATTTGAGTGGGGATTAACAGCCGATATACAACCACCTGATCTTGAAACGCGAATAGCCATTTTAAAGAAAAAAGCTGAGCTTGAAAATGCTGTAGTTGAAGATGATTTATTACTCTATATTGCTAAACACATCGAATCGAACATAAGGGAGCTTGAAGGAGCACTAACACGCGTAATAGCTTATTCTTCCCTAACAAATAACAGTTTAAGCGTAGCCACAGCTGACGAAGTATTGAAAGATCTTATATCAGAAAATAAACCCCTAAAGATTACCGTTTCACTAATACAAAAAGTTGTTGCGGATTATTTTGAACTTAAAACAGAAGAATTTAAGTCAAAAAAACGTCATCGGCCTATTTCTCATCCCAGACAAATAGCAATGTATTTATGCCGGGAACTTACCGAACTCTCATTGCCAAAAATTGGTGAAGAATTTGGAGGACGTGACCATACTACCGTTATACATGCTTATGAAAAAATCAAGCAGGATATGGCGACAGAAAACCATTTAAGGAAAACTCTCGCCGAGCTTATAAAAAACATTAAAGGCGAATAGTTTTCCACAAAGAGTTAACAGCCAAATTCGATGTAGTTTTTGTGAGAATACAGGTAATCCACAAATTCACAGCCCCTATTACTACTACTAGTTAATTTAATTAGCAACTACAACCAAGGAGGATATACAAATGAAATTTTCCTGTTCGCAAAAAGACATTTCTGAAGCGCTCTCGACAGTTCAAAAAGCAGTCCCCTCATCCACACCGCATCCTATTCTCGAAGGAATCTATATTGAAACTTATCTTGACGTTTTAAAACTTAGAGCCACAGATACAAATATAACAATCGAAACACATATAAACGCAGAAATTATAAAGCCTGGATTTGTCATTGTACCATCAAAGATGTTTACCGATATAGTAAGAAAACTGCCTGATACCATTATCAATATAACTGTAACCGATCATCGTATAAAGATTGAATATCATAACTCATTTGTCAACATAAATGCCATTCCCGGAGATTATCCTGAAGTTAAGACAGAGGAAGTCGTCAATATTCTTGAATTTAAGCAGAACGAATTTAGGAAGATGATCCAGAAAACCGTATTTGCAGCTTCATTAAGCGATTATTCTCGAAACGAGTTAACCGGTGTATTCTTGGAGTTAAAAGAAAATCATCTTACAATGGTCTGTTTAGACGGTTTTAGGCTTGCTTTGGTCAAAAGTGATTTAATCGAACAAATTCATGATTTTTCAGCTATTGAAGATGATGTAATAGTACCTGCAAAAACTATGAACGAACTTTCTAAAATTTTAGGACACGACCAGGAGAGTATGGATATTAGCATAGGAAAAAATCACATAGTTTTTGATTTAGGTAATATTCGTTTGACTTCAATACTAATTTCCGGAAAATTCATCGATTATACTCAAGTTGTCCATAATAATTACAAGGTGTGCGCTAAAATAGAAAAAGATTTGCTTTATAAGAGTTTGGACAGAGCAACTGTATTTTCAAGGGATGATAAAAACAATCTCGTTGAATTTCAGCTTAAAGAAGATAAGTTAATGATAAATTCGTATTCAGAATATGGAGATATACATGATCAAGTACCAATGACATTAAATGGTGAGGAAATGGAAATTTCTTTTAATTCAAGGTATTACATGGAAGCCTTAAGGGTTATAGAAGACAACGAAATTAGAATCGACTTCATAAACAGTCATACACCGTGTTTGATGAGGTCACTCAACAATGAAAGTTATGCTTATATGATTTTACCTGTACGTACCAGAAATTAGATAAAACGTGTTGGAAGGTAAATGTTTTGTACTTAAAAGAAATCAGGTTAAATAATTTTCGATGTTTTAAGGAATTGAAATTTAATCCTCAAAGAGGTCTTACACTTCTGACAGGAAGAAATGCCCAAGGGAAAACAAGCGTCATTGAAGCAGTATATCTATGCTCAACAGGAAGATCTCATAGAACTTCAAAGGATAAAGAACTTATTAAATGGGGAGAAAATTCCTTAAATATATCGAGTGTAATTACTAAATCTTCAGGCGAAGACCAAATTATAGTTCAATTAAAGAGCGGTGACAGGAAAAAAATCGAGTTAAACGGGGTTGGTATCGCACGCCTTGGAGAACTTATGGGTAATGTAAACTGTGTGATGTTCTCCTATGACGACTTAAAATTCGTAAGAGAAGGGCCCATTGAGAGGCGAAAATATATGGATATAGCGATATCTCAGGTTAAGCCGCGCTATTTCTATTCACTTCAGCAATACAACAGAATACTTAGCCAGCGGAACACGCTTTTGAAGGCTATAACTAAAGACTTATCTTTAAAAAAGACTCTTCGCGTATGGAATGAGCAGATAGCAGATGTCGCTTCATATATAACATTGGAAAGAATTACATTTGTGGGGAAAATAGTAAAAATAGCTGCAAGCTTCCATAACTCACTTTCATTTGAAAAAGAACAGTTACAGCTATCATACATACCATCCATACCTGTGAAAATTGCTGAAACTTCTTCGGTAAAACAGACATATTACGATATTTTAAGTGCAAGGGAAGATGAGGATATAAAAAGAGGAACAACGTGTATAGGCTGTCATAGAGACGACCTTGTACCTAAAATAAACGGAGTTGATTTAAGGCTATACGGCTCTCAAGGACAACAAAAAACTGCTGTATTATCACTTAAACTTGCAGAAATGCATTTTATGAAAAACGAAACGGGAGAATCTCCTGTTTTACTTTTAGACGACTGTCTGTCAGAGATCGACTTTTACCGTCAAAAAAAGCTTTTTGAGCTTACTAAAGATTTTCAGACAATATTGACCGTTTCGGATATAAAGGGATGGCCGCATGAATTTTTCATGGATGCGGATATTTACGAAGTTGAAAATGCCATGTTGAAAAAAAAGTAAAATTTGGTTTTTTTGTAAGGCTCGAAGACTTCTTTGCAAAAAAGCGTAAAAAGGTTATAATGATAAAAGGATTTTTATGTGCGAGAGGAAACTGCCATGACACTTCATTTAGGCGGAGATACAGCCGTGCCTATAAAGGACATAATAGCTATAATTGACATGCAATCCGCTCTTGAATCGGATGTGAACCGTGAATTTTTGGAAGTTGCGCGTGAGGAAGATTTTATAAAAGAAGTGTATAAAGGAGAACATAAGACATTTGTTCTTGCTGAAATCAATAATAAAACTGCTATTTTTCTTTCACCGATTTCTTCAGCCACACTTTTAAAAAGATGCGGACTCTATGGCGGTGTATTAACAAAAAGAATTCAGGATTTGGAACAAGGAAGGACACTATAGATGGCAATTGACATAGTTAAAGGATATGACGAAAGTCATATACAGGTTTTAGAAGGGCTTGAAGCTGTTAGAAAAAGGCCCGGAATGTATATTGGTAACACAGCACTAAAAGGACTTCACCATCTGGTTTACGAGGTAGTTGACAATAGTATCGACGAAGCCCTGGCAGGTTTTTGTAAAAATATAGATATAAGGATAAACAAAGACGGCTCGGTTACGGTTACAGATGACGGAAGAGGTATACCTGTCGGAATACATCCAAGCGTAGGGAAGCCGGCGGTTGAAGTTGCGCTTACAATGCTTCATGCCGGAGGAAAGTTCGGTGGGGAAGGATATAAGGAAACAGGCGGCCTTCATGGAGTAGGAGTATCGGTTGTAAATGCTTTGTCTGAATGGCTTGACATAATAGTAAAAAGAGAAGGTTATGCCCACAAGCAAAGATACGAAAGGGGAAAGCCGGTAACAACGCTTGATAAGATTTATGAAACGGACGAGACCGGTACAACAATAACGTTTAAGCCTGACCATCTTATATTTGAGGATACCAATTTTAATCATGATACTCTTAAAACCCGATTGAGAGAACTTGCGTTTTTAAACCGCGGAATATGCATAAACCTGTTTGATGAACGAGATGAATCGGAAAGCAGGTTTGTTTATGAAGGTGGCATAGTTTCGTTTGTAGAGTATCTTAATCACAACAAAACAGTAATTCATCCCAATCCTATTTATGTTAAGGGTGAAAAAAACGGAAGTTTTGTTGAAGTAGCTATCCAATACAATGATTCATACAACGAAAATCTTTATTCTTTCGCTAACAGCATTGCTACCTATGAGGGCGGGACGCATCTTATCGGTTTTAAATCTGCCTTGACGAGGATATTAAACGATTATTCTCGAAAGGGAGGATTTTTAAAACAGCAGGATCAGAATCTGTCCGGTGAGGATTCGCGCGAAGGGCTGACCGCCATAGTCAACATAAAGCTTTCCGATCCGCAATTTGAAGGTCAAACCAAATCAAAGCTCACCAATTCCGATATCAGGGGACTTGTCGAAACGATAACAAGTGATGGGATAGAAGCTTTTCTTGAGCAAAATCCGGCAACGGCGAAAATTATAATAGAAAAAGCTATTATAGCGGCAAGGGCGAGGGAAGCGGCGCGAAAAGCGCGGGAGTTGGTTAAACGTAAAAATGTGCTTGAGAGTATGACATTACCCGGGAAATTGGCCGATTGCAGCGAGAAAGATCCGGCACTTAGCGAAATTTACTTAGTCGAGGGCGATTCTGCAGGAGGTTCGGCTAAGATGGGTAGGGACAGAAGATTTCAGGCGATACTCCCTTTGAAGGGAAAGATATTAAATGTCGAGAAATCACGACTTGACAAAATTCTTTCAAATGATGAGATAAGATCGCTCATAACGGCGCTTGGAACCGGAATTGACGATGATTTTGATCTGGCAAAACTGCGTTATCATCGTGTGATATGTATGACTGACGCGGATGTTGACGGAAGCCATATAAGGATACTTATTCTTACTTTCTTGTATAGATACATGAGGCCTCTAATTGAAGGTGGATTCGTATACATTGCGCAGCCACCTCTGTTTAGTATAGCGCAAAATAAGACTAAGAGATATTTCCAAAACGAAAAAGAACTCAATGAAGCGCTTAAACTTTTAGGTCGTGAAAAGGTTGAAATACAAAGATACAAAGGTTTAGGCGAGATGAACCCGGAACAACTCTGGGATACGACCATGAATCCTGCTGCGAGAACAGTTCTTAAAGTTACAATGGATGATGCTATAGAAACCGATCAGATATTTACGCTTTTAATGGGCGACAAAGTGGAACCAAGGCGTGAGTTTATAGAGAAAAACGCCCGCCTGGTCAAAAATCTGGATGTATAGAGGTATGGGGACACACCGCTGCTTTGCGGGAATGAATCCTGCGATATGTCCCCAAAAAATAGAAAGGTTAAGTTTAAATGGAATTTGACAAACAAAGAGTAGTAGATGTAAGTCTTGAAGACGAAATGAAAAAATCGTTTATAGACTATGCTATGAGCGTTATAGTTTCTCGTGCTCTGCCTGATGTGAGAGACGGTTTAAAGCCTGTTCACAGAAGAATTATGCATTCGATGTATGAATTGGGGATTACTCCCGATAAGGCATACAGAAAATCCGCAAGAATCGTCGGAGATGTGCTCGGTAAGTACCATCCGCACGGTGAAAAAGCGATTTATGATGCAATGGTGCGATTAGCACAGGAATTTTCAACAAGGCATCCTTTGATAGACGGTCAGGGTAATTTTGGCTCAATAGACGGCGATTCCGCTGCCGCTACGCGATATACCGAAGCCAGGATATCAAGAATAGGCATTGAGCTTATGAGGGATATCGAAAAAGAAACCGTTGATTTTGAGGAGAATTTTGACGGCACATTAAAACAGCCGAAAGTGTTACCCTCAAAATTTCCCAATCTACTAGTTAACGGTTCATCAGGCATCGCTGTGGGGATGGCGACCAATATACCACCTCATTGCCTTGAAGAAATAGTCGATGCGCTGATTACCTTGATAGATAAACCTGATACCGAAATTGACGAGATTTCAGAGATTGTAAAGGGACCGGATTTTCCGACAGGCGCCTATATTTTGGGCAATTCAGGAATAAAAGAGGCGTATAGGACAGGGCGCGGACGTGTTATCATGCGCTCAAAAACGGATATTGAACCTATGTCAGGCTCAAAATCAAGAATAGTCGTAAACGAGCTTCCATATCAGGTGAATAAAGCAAAACTGATTGAAAAGATAGCCGAGCTGGTAAGGGACAAAAAACTTGAAGGCATATCTGAAGTGAGAGACGAATCAGATAAAAACGGAATAAGGATAGCAATAGAGTTAAAACGCGATGTAAAGCCTGCGATAGTGCTCAATTTTCTTTTCAAACACACCCAGATGCAGGAGACTTTTGGAATTATAATGCTCGCGCTTGTCGATTCGCAGCCTAAGGTCTTGAATCTAAAGCAAATGCTCACTTACTACATAGCGCATCAAAAGGAAGTGCTGACGAGGAGAACCATTTTTGATCTTAAAAAGGCTGAAGCCAGGATACATATACTGGAAGGGCTACTGATCGCACTCGATAATATAGACGCCGTTATAGCGCTTGTAAGAAGCTCAAAAACAGATGTAATCGCAAAGGCCGGTTTAATGGCCAAATTCGGGTTGACTGAGATACAGGCGGAAGCGATACTGCAGATGCGCATAAGACGTCTTACGGGTCTTGAACGCGACAAGATCATAGAGGAGCACAATGAGCTTATAAAAACTATTGCATACTTAAAATCAATATTGGATAACGAGTCGATACTTCTGGGAATCATTAAAAAAGAGCTTATAGATATTAAACTTAAGCACGGCGACGGACGAAGAAGTTTGATTATGCCGGAACAATCTGAAATCAATATAGAAGATCTGATACAGATACAAGATGTAGTCATTGTTAGAACACATCAGGGTTATATAAAAAGAACGCCTCTGAATACCTATAAAAGCCAAAAACGCGGTGGCAAAGGTGTGATGGGCATGGAAACCAGAGACGAGGATTTTGTAGAAGATGTATTGATGACATCAACGCATCAGCGCTTGCTTTTCTTCTCGAACCTTGGCAAAGTTTACGAGCTGAAGGCGCATGAAATACCTGAAGCTGGAAGGCAGGCCAAAGGCACTGCAATAATAAACCTGCTTCAGATAAGTCCGGGAGAAAAGATACAAACCATAATTCCTATAAAGACGGCCGATAAGGAGCAATTCCTGTTTATAGCGACAAAAAAAGGATTCGTAAAGAAAACAAACCTTAATGAGTATGACAATATCAGAAAAAACGGTATAACCGGAATATTGCTAAGAGATGGCGATATTCTGATAAACGCTCTTTTGACCGATGGAGACAGGCAGATTCTGATGGCTTCAAAATATGGTAAATCTATCAGATTTCACGAGTCTGACGCAAGATCGATGGGAAGGGGAACAACAGGAGTTAAGGGAATGGACATGGATGAGGATGATTGCCTGATTGCTGCCGAGCTTGTAAGGGAAAACAGCTTTGTTGTTTCCATAACGGAAAACGGATTTGGAAAGAGGACAGCTTTAGAGGAATACAGGCTGCAGGGAAGAAGCGGAAGCGGAATTATCGCTTCAAAGCTGACAAAGAAAACCGGAAAACTCGTTGCGTTAAAACTAGTTGAAGAAACCGATGATCTTGTAATGATTGCCGCAAACGGCATAACCATAAGAATCAAAACGGGAGAAATACCTGTTATAGGTAGAAATGCCCAGGGCGTGACTTTAATGAAGACCAATGCCTTAGGACAAGTGGCTTCAGTTGCCAAAGTACCCGGCGAAGATTTGTACGAAGCTCCTATTAAAACGTTCGAGGAGGAAGACAATGACTGATCTTAAAGTGATCCTTTCGCAGGACCTTAAAGTTAAGCCGAAAGATAACGAGCTTAAGTTCGGTACAATGTTTACCGACCATATGTTTGTGATGGATTATAATAAGGATGAAGGCTGGTATGATGCCAAAATCGTGCCATATGGGGAATTTAGCGTAGAGCCTTCGATGATGGTATTTCATTACGCTCAGGCAATCTTTGAAGGGCTAAAAGCGTACAGGAAACATGACGGTGAAATATTGACTTTCAGGGCAATCGATAATTTCAAGAGGCTTAATATCTCGGCCGAAAGAATGTGTATACCGCGCTTTGACGAATGTATGGCAAAAAATGCGCTATATGAGCTTTTGAGAATCGAAAAGGATTGGGTGCCTTCGCAAAAAGAAACATCCCTATACATAAGGCCGTTTATAATAGCAACCGATCCATATATTGGTGTCAGACCTTCGGATACATATAAATTTTTCATAATCCTTTCACCGGTCGGGGCTTACTATCCTGAAGGCTTTAAACCCGTGAAAATATTCGTGACCGATAAGTATGTTCGCGCAGCCAGCGGAGGAGTAGGCTTCGCGAAAACTGCCGGCAATTATGCGGCAAGCCTCTACGCCGCCGAGGAAGCCAAAAAGATGGGCTACACACAAGTCATGTGGCTTGATTGTGCTAAGCGCAAATATGTTGAAGAAGTTGGAACTATGAATATTTTCTTTGTAATAGAAAATATATTGGTTACTCCGGATCTTTCCGGCGGAAGCGTACTTGCGGGAATAACCCGCGATTCCGTAATTAAACTTGCAAATCATTTTAATATGTCAGTTGAGGAAAGAAAAATAAGCATCGATGAAGTTTTTGATGCGCATGAGAAGGGCAAGCTAAAAGAAGTTTTTGGCACTGGTACAGCTGCGGTCATTTCTCCTGTGAGCGAGCTTAATCTGAACGGAAAGAAAATCACTATAAACGAAGGAAAAACGGGCGATATATCACAGTTTTTGTATGATAAACTGACGGCTGTGCAATACGGCATGGACAAAGACCCATTCAACTGGGTCGAAACCATCTAATATTGGGGACGGTTCCATCGATGGGACGGTTCTTTTGAGGGGACGGTTCTTTTGAGGGGACAGATCTCAAATCAGACAACAGATATTGGTTGTCAATCGTCGGATGTCCAACATCAGTCGTAGGCTATCAGTCTTCGGAAACTTTACTACACCCATTATTTAGTGACTGGAAATGCTTATCTAATCGTCCGGCTGGATTGCTGACGACTTAAATACTTAAGTCTAATTACTGACATCATTATGGAGGCTTAAAACTTGGCTAACTTTAAAAGAATTATGCATTATGTGGCTAAACATAAATTGCTTATCATTACTCCTTTTGTGCTTATGCTCATTTCTTTGTCGATGGAAATGATAAATCCGTTACTTGCCGGGATTATAATTGATCGCATCGTTATAGGGAGAGAATTTGGCATAATGTATCAGGTTTTTGCACTGATGCTAGGGATAGGTTTATTGCGTGCTGCAATTACGTATGCTCGAACCCTTCTTACCGAAAAGCTCGCTGAAAACGTAGGGGTTGACTTAAGAAGGGAGCTGTTTAACCACATTCAGCGCCTTCCTTTTAAATTTTTTGATTCAAACAATACAGGCGAGCTCATGTCGCGTATGACGGGCGACATTGACAGTATACGGGAAGTAATCGCGTATGGGCTAATAATGTTTCTGGAAAACATTCTGTATTTCTTAGTAGCCGTTGCGATCATGTTTACCTTAAACTGGCAGCTTGCTATTGTCTCTGTGATACTTATGCCGCTGATTGCACTAGCTGCTATAAGATTTGAGAGGGAAGCGGAAGAATTATACGGAAAAGTAAGCGATCAGGCGGCGCAGCTTAATACTACGGCCGAGGAGAACATAACCGGGACAAGGCTTGTTCGGGCATTCACCCGTGAGAAGTTTGAGATTGAAAAGTTTAACAAAGAAAACAACAAAACTTTTGAAACCGGACTTTTACTTGTAAATTCATGGGCAAAGCATTTTCCTCCCATAGATATGCTCGGTAATTTATCGGCGGTGCTACTTTTGATGGCTGGCGGATATTTTGTTATCGAAGGGTATATCACATTAGGCACATTGATTGCCTTTAATTGGTATATATGGATGATAGTATGGCCTATGAGATCGTTGGGTTGGCTAACCAATATGCTTGCAATGTGCAATGCTTCGGCTGAGAAAATATTCAAAATACTTGATACCGGCGCGGAAATAAAGGATCCTGAAAAACCTTACCCCATAAAATCAGTTGAAGGTCGGGTAAAGTTTGAAAAAGTCAGTTTTTCCTATCAGGATAAAATGGTTTTGAATAACATTAGCTTGGAAGCTAAACCGGGTAAAGTGACTGCCATAATGGGGGCTACAGGTTCGGGCAAATCATCTCTTATAAACCTCATAGGCCGTTATTATGAGGCTTCAAAGGGGCAGATCCTTATAGATGGTATAGATATTAAAAAGATACCGTTAGATACTCTTAGGGGCAGTATGGGAGTAGTTATGCAGGACACTTTCCTTTTTTCAGATACAATTGCTGAAAACATAGCCTTCGGAGAAAATGGAGCTGACATGGAAAGTATTCAGGAAGCCGCAAAAGCCGCGCAAGCGCATGAGTTTATACTTGCTACGCAAAATGGCTATGACACAGTGATAGGGGAGAGAGGTATTGGCCTTTCAGGCGGTCAAAAGCAAAGAATTGCCCTTGCCAGAGCGATTTTGAAAAAACCTAAGATACTTGTTCTTGATGATACCACTTCATCTGTTGATATGGAAACAGAGAGTTTAATACAACAAGCTCTTGCCTATAGTACAAAAAACTGCACCACTTTTATAGTAGCTCACCGGATTTCTTCAGTAAGAAACGCAGACGAGATTATTATACTTGATGACTGCAAAATAACCGAACGCGGCGATCATGATACACTTCTTTCACTGAAGGGTAAATACTATGATATATACATGCAGCAACACAAGGACTTTGACGAATTTGTAAAGGAGGTGGTTTAATTGCCGAGACATCGCCTGATAGATGACGAAAAAACCGCCACAAAAATTAATTTAAGGCTCATTTTAAGACTGTTTACTTTTTTCAGGCCTTATAAAAGAGAAGTGATATCAGCCCTTGCCCTGGTGGTAATAACAACATCCTTAGGCCTTGTTATGCCGTATCTTTTGAGTATTGCGATAGACGAGTACATAGCCGGTGAAAATTTAACCGGGCTTTTGGTATTAGGACTTATCATGGTTAGCTCCTATATAATATCGATGTTTTTATCACGTATTCATATAAGGATAATATCAACAATCTCAAGGATTATTATAAAAGACATCAGAGAAAAACTGTTTGCGCATATACAGACCATGTCATTTTCGTTTTTTGACAACAGGCCTTCGGGTAAAATACTTGCACGTGTAATTGGGGATATAAACTCATTGCAGCAACTTTTTAACAATACCGTTACAAATCTTTTGCCTGATACTCTGGTGTTAATAGGCGTAGTTGCCATTATGCTTTTAATGCACTGGCAGCTTGCCCTAGCCTCTCTTATGATGCTGCCTGTACTCGTGGTTTCTCTGACTGTTATCCAGACATTATCAGAACGCCGCTGGCAGGATGTGCGAAAAAAAGCGTCTACAATGAACGCTTTTATACATGAAAGTTTCTCAGGTATAAGAGTTATACAATCTTTTAAACAAGAAAAAGAATCGCTTAGTATGTTTTCTGAACTTGCGGGTAATTCCCGAACCTCATGGATGGCAGCAATTCGCGTAAACAACGTTCTTTGGCCTATAATTGAGCTTTCATGGGCATTGGGGACGATAATTGTTTATTGGTACGGGATAAGGCTTCTTGATACAGGCAGTATTACCGTTGGCCTTTTAACAGCTTTTGCAGGCTATGTGGGTATGTTTTGGAATCCTGTAATGAACCTTGGCAATTATTACAACATGCTTATAGCATCTCTAACGGCTGCTGAAAGAATTTTTGAAATAATGGATCTTGAGCCAGAGATAAAGGATAAAAAGGGTGCGACGCCTATTGATGCTATTAAAGGCGACGTGTCTTTTGAAAACGTTAGCTTCGGATACGAAGATGGGCAGGTTGTGCTTGATAACGTCAGTTTTCATATAAAGCAAGGTGAATCGATTGCGTTGGTGGGAGAGACGGGCGCCGGTAAAACGACTATTATTAATTTAGTGAGCAGATTTTATGATCCGACCGCAGGAAGAGTCATGATCGACGGAAAAGATATAAGGGAACACACGATAGAATCGATCAGAAGTCAGATGGGCATAATGATGCAGGACACATTTTTGTTTTCATCAAGCGTTATGGAAAATATCAGATATGGCAGACCTGACGCAAGCGATGAGGAAGTAATCGAAGCCGCAAAGGGTGTCTATGCTCACGATTTTATATTAGATCTTAAAAATGGATATGAAACAAAAGTAAACGAGCGGGGATCAAGGCTCTCTGTCGGTCAAAGGCAGCTTATTTCTTTTGCACGTGCGATACTTGCGAATCCAAAGATACTAATACTTGACGAAGCCACTTCAAGCATAGACACAAATACCGAGATACTCGTCCAAGACGCTTTAAAAAGGCTGCTTCAAGGCAGAACATCCTTTATTATCGCCCACAGGCTCTCGACTATAAGGGGCGCTGACCGGATCATGGTGGTACATGACGGGAAGATTACTGAATCAGGAAGCCATGATGTTCTTATGGCGAAAAAGGGCATGTACTATGAACTGTGTGTTGCCCAATACAAATATGCATATCAGGACAGACAAAAAATGCTTGCTAACTAAGAAGCAAATATATTCCTTAAAATATTTTTTTAATTTAGCAGGAATTTGAGCGCTTATGTAGAATAAGAGTCTATACGTAATATTTTTGTAATTTATGCGTAACAGAAGTGAAAAAATACATATTTGACGGGAGAACCAAGCACTGATGAAAAGAGCTTTAGTATTTATTCATGTACTGATATTGATGTTTATGTTCTTAATACCTTCAGGACTTGCGGAGAATGCGATATTTCCGACAACACAGGCAAAAGAGGGCGACAATCCCGAAACAGTACACGAAATCGCACTAAAAGATACTCTTTATAGTATGTACGTTGATGATCAAAAGGTTGGTACTGTAAAATTTGCGTCACAAGGGCTTGTTTTGTATGACAGAGCAGTTTTAGAGCTTATAGCTTCTTTTGAAAGAGAAGTATTTGTCGAAGGGAATGTTCACTTTAAAAGAAACGAAAACGGCTCAGAAGCAACTTCTGAACAGCTTATTATTGATTCAATAAAAGATGCTCTTGAAATTAATACCAATGTATATGCAGTTTCAATTGGAGAAGAGCCCATAGCATATCTTAGCTCGAATGAAGAGGCCTTACAATTGTTTGAGCATGTTAAGGAACCATACAGACAGCTTATCGAGGCAAAAGAAAACACAGTCTTAGAAGAAATATACATAATCGAGCAGCCTTCAGTAAGCGTTATGACTATGCCTTACGAGAGCATGATAAGTGTGGAGGAAGCACTTGCACTCATAACGATAGGCGTTGAGAAGGCGAGCGAGTATGAAGTGCAAGAAGGCGACACATTATGGGATATTGCAGATGCGCACAACATTGATGTATCCGATATAGCGTTGTCAAACCCGGATCTAAAAGGAGAAATGATTCATCCGGGAGATATTCTCAGGTTAATGGATGTACGAAACTTAACAACCGTATTTACAAGAGAAAGTCATGTATACCGTGAGCGTATCGACTACGAAACTGAAACGCAAAAAACTGACAGTTTATTTATCGGCCAGAGCCGTACCGTAAGGCAGGGCGTAGACGGTGAAAACGAAGTTGAGATATACATAACGAGGGAAAATGGGAGAGAAATCGAGAGAGGAATAGTGAAGGATACAGTAATAAAGGAGCCTGTTTCGCGCATAGTTGAGCAGGGCACAAGGCAACGCCCGAGACCTCCCAGGATTACTACAGCTTCAAGAGGAAATCAAAGGCCTAGCGATTTAAGTCCTATCCCGCGCGATGGCGTTATTATGATGCCATGGTTTGACGGTGTGGAAGATATATTTAGACGTGGCATGATTGTTAAGGTAACTCATGTAGATACCGGACTTACATTTTTCGCTCGCCGGTTTGGAGGTAGATTCCATGCTGACAGCGAGCCTTTAACGGTGGAGGATACCGAGATTTTACGAAGGATTTATGGAGGCAGTTTCAGTTGGGGAAGAGAGGCCATCATAGTTGAAATAGGTGGAAGAAGGATTGCTGCATCTATGAACGGGATGCCGCATGGCGGAGAAGGGATACAGGACAATAATTTCCAGGGACATTTTTGCATACATTTCTATGGAAGCTTAGTCCACGAAACGGGAAGAAGATGTGCTCAACACCAGGCGAGGGTCCGCTACGCCGCCGGCCAATAATCCCAATAATGGGGACGGTTCTATCGATGGGACGGTTCTGTTGATTGCGAAATATTTAACAATGCTGGAGTAAATAAAAATAGCATATATTTTGAGCGGAAGATTTTTTTGATCTTCCGCTTTTGCTTATTTAACCAAAGAGAAGTCTATATTTAAGTTACAATAATGCGATTTTTATTTAGTTGATTAAGAAATCAGTACTAAGAAACTTATGTTTTTGTACGATAATATTAAGTGTATAATTATCGAATTGATCCTAATTGCGCAAAATGCTGGTATTGCGAAAGATTTAATCAACTCCAATCCGTTGGATGGCACGGCAAAAAATATAAAGACAAGGGGCTTGTTTGATGTACGATTTTAACTATAGAGGACGACATTTTAAAAGAAATGGCATACAGTGCCTGCTAATATCTGTAATTTTCTTTATTTACCTGATTTTTCAGGGGCTTTATCCAATTCAATCTGCTTTAGCGACAAATACTCCGGTTACCGAAGTGAACGTATCGCCGGTTAATCTGACTTTAGGCGAAGGTGCTACCAGTAGGCTCATAGCGACAGTTTTACCTTTGAACGCAACTAACAGAAAAGTTATTTGGAGTTCTAGCACATCGACTATTGCGTCGGTTGACACAACCGGCTTGGTAACTGCACATGCCAGTGGAACGGCGACGATAACAGCGAAAACCATCGATGGCGGTTTTGAGGCGTATAGTGACATAACGATTGTTGTACCTGTTACAGGAGTTACAATCAACACACCTTTTCCGACTCAAATGGATATCGGAAGTGCTTTTCAACTTATAGCGACAGTATTACCTTCTGCTGCGCATAATAGAATGGTTTTCTGGGCATCAAATAATTCAGCGGTTGTTGATGTTCATCCGACAACAGGGATTGTTACAGCGAGAAGTGCAGGTACAGCGAACATTACCGTAACAACGCACGAAGGGAATTTTACCGATAGAATAATGATCACAGCGGTACCTGTGCCCGTGTCAGGCGTTACGCTGGTACCGGCATCCGCAAACGTAAGCGTGAACAGGACACTTCAGATTACAGCAACCGTATTACCGCTAACCGCAACCAACAAAAACGTCATATGGATTTCAAGCAACAACAACATAGCGACGGTTAATTCAACAGGTATTGTGACCGGGCGAAGCGCTGGGACAGCTATTATTACAGCGAGGACAGTCGATGGAGGATTTGAGGATAGAGCGACGATAACCGTTTCAAACGTACCTGTTATCGGCGTCACTATAGCTCCTTTATCCGCAACTATGATAATTGGCACGACAAGCAGGCTAACTGCTACTATAGATCCACCTGATGCATCCAACATAGGAGTTGCTTGGGCGTCAAGCGACTCAGCCGTTGCAAGCGTAGACCATACGGGGCTTGTTACTGCAAGAACGGTGGGAGACGCCATAATCACCGCTACTTCCGTTGACGGAAACCTCACGGCTTCAAGCAGAATAACGGTGGGATCGCGTGTGACGGGAGTGACGGTGACCCCTTCCGTTGTCAGGTTAAGTTTAACAGATCTAACACAACAGCTCACTGTAAGAGTAATTCCTGCGGACGCTCACAACAGAAATGTAGTATGGAGCTCAAGCAATCCCAGGATAACAGTGGATCCAAACGGTCTTGTCACATTTAACCCAAACACGCCAGGTACTTCAGGCACGGCTGTCATAACCGCGAGTACTGTCGATGGAGGTTTTACTGCTACAAGCAATGTCGTTATAATAGCTGTTCCGGTGGCAAGTGTAACTCTAGCTCCTGCGATTATTCCTCCGATAAATCTTGGAGCAACCCAGCAATTAACAGCGAATGTTCTTCCCGCAAACGCTACCGACAGAAGCGTGGTATGGAGTTCGAGTAATGCTTCTGTAGCCACAGTGAGCGGAACCGGTTTGGTAAGAGGAGTAGGCGGAGGCAGTGCTACCATAACAGTTACCACAAATGACGGCGGTTCTACGGCGTCTGCAAATGTGACAGTAAACGTGATAGTGGTTACGGGAGTAACTCTGGCTCCTGCGACCGCAAATGTCAATATCGGTGCAACGCAACAGCTAACAGCTACCGTTGCGCCCGCAAACGCGTCCAATAGAAATGTTTCATGGAGTTCAAGCGATTCTTCAATAGCTTCAGTCAGCAACGCCGGGCTTGTTACAGCCTACAGAGCCGGTACGGCGAGAATAACGGTGAGGACCGACGACGGAGGACGCACTGCAACAAGCGCAATAACTGTGACTTTTGTGCCAGTTACAGGCGTGACATTAACGCCTGCTAATGTTGCTCTACTAGCAGGAGCAGTTCTTCAACTAAATGCTACATTAGCACCCGCCAATGCTTCCAACAGAGATCTTTTATGGACATCAAGCGACAATTCGGTTGCTGTCGTTAGTTCGAACGGGTTGCTCGCAGGAATAAGAGCGGGAACTGCCACTATCACGGTCACGACAGTTGACGGAGCACGCACTGCCACAAGTGCAGTCAGCGTAACCGCAGTCCCTGTTACCGGTGTTACTCTGACGCCTGTTTCAACAACGATACACGCGGGAGCATCACAGCAATTAACGGCAACAGTTGTTCCTGCAAATGCATCCGAAAGAAGCGTTATATGGAGTTCAAGCAATACCAGAGTAGCTACAATAAGCAATACGGGACTAGTAACCGCTATAAGAGCGGGTACCGCCACAATAACGGTCAGAACTGTTGACGGAGCTCGTACTGCGAAAAGTGCTGTTACTGTAACGGGAACCGGAACACCTATACCAGACCAACTTGATATAATAAACCAGCCTGTTGATCACGGCAGAACTACACAAATCGAAATCCAGGGCACAATCGAAGCCTTGTTTCCGCCGAATTCGGTAACAGGCCTCATGCCTTCCGTATCAGCGAGGGTTTTATCTGATATTGAAGCAAGTCCCCTTTTCAATAATGCACAAAATCTGATATTGACTCCTCGCACTGATCTTGTAATGCTTGCTTTATCAGGCGGAGAGCTCGATTCACCTGCAAGAGTGACTATGAACTTTGATCCGGCTATAGTGCCTGCAGGCAGAGTACCGGCTTTATTTGGATTCAACGACAGAACCGGTCGTTGGATTTATATAGGAGGGCAAAGGGGAGCAGGGACAGTTACCGCCTTGGTTGATTGGCTTTCAGCATTCGTCGTTATAGCAACTGATCCGTTGCCTGCGATGAACGACATAGCTGCACATTGGGGAAGAAATCCGATAATTACTCTTGCCGGGATGGACATACTTGATGGCTACCCGGACGGCAGCTTCAGGCCTGATGCGAATGTGTCACGCGCCGAGTTTGCAGCCATGCTGACTCGTGCTATTGGGCTTGAATCAAGACCTCAAACAGCGGACAGGTTTACCGATGTAGCCGGTTTGGGAT
>Ga0209616_1000036_pt1 | contig 37038 bp, 36 predicted proteins | sample FlocCalmetaG_FD_184153 | JGI IMG/M metagenome (GOLD analysis project Ga0209616, IMG submission 184153) | Freshwater bacterial and archeal communities from Indian Creek, Illinois, USA - Floc-Cal metaG (SPAdes) (version 2) | ecosystem: Environmental > Aquatic > Freshwater > Unclassified ...
GCCCAGCAGCAGGCTTTTGAAGCGCGACCCGCGCCGGCGCTGGTCTGGGGGCAGGGCGCGGGCAGCCGGCGCGGGTCGCGCTTCAAAAGCCTGCTGCTGGGCTGGCTTGCTTTGTCGGCGCTGGGCGCGCTGGTGCTGCTGGCCGGGCTGTGGTGGCACGGGCGCGACGGCCGCATGGCCACCTACGCGGCGCTGGTGGTGGCGCTGGGCTCGGCGGTGGCCTACTGGCGTTCGCGCTAATTTCAAAGGCGGCAACGGCGGCATGGGGATCAGCGCATACCCTTGCGCGGCGCAGGCACAGCGCCGCTGCGCTGGCCGGTGCAGGGAGGCGCTGCGTTAACATCGGCAACCCAGCCTGACGCTTTGGCCCTTATGAACGCCTCGATCCCGATGCAGCAGTTGCTCGCCGCCGCCGACGTGCAGCCGCGGCTGCGCGAAATCCCCTACAACTACACCTCGTTTTCCGACCGCGAGATCGTCATCCGGCTGCTCGGCGCGCGCGCTTGGGAGGTGCTCAACCAGCTGCGCCAGGAGCGCCACACCGGCCGCTCGGCGCGCATGCTCTACGAGGTGCTTGGCGACATCTGGGTGGTGCAGCGCAACCCCTACCTGCAAGACGACCTGCTCGACAACCCCAAACGCCGCAGCGCGCTGGTGCAGGCGCTCGAGCACCGTTTGTGCGAGATCGAAAAACGCCGCCGCCCGCTCGAAGACGGCGCGCGCGACGCGCTGGTGGGCGAGCTGCTGGCGGCCGCGCAGCAGGCGGTGCGCGAGTTTGAGCGGCGCTTCGTGGAAGTGGCCACCCTGCGCCAGCGCGTGGCCAAGGCGCTGCGCCGCCACACCGCGCGCGACAACGTCAAGTTCGACGCCCTGAGCCGCGTCAGCCACGTCACCGACGCCACCGACTGGCGCGTCGAATACCCCTTGGTGGTGCTCACGCCCGACAGCGAGGCCGAAACCGCCGCCCTGGTGCGCGCCTGCTTCCAGCTCGGGTTGACATTGATTCCGCGTGGCGGCGGTACCGGCTACACCGGCGGCGCGGTGCCGCTGTGCTGGAACAGCGCCGTCATCAACACCGAAAAACTCGAAACCCTGAGCGCCGTCGAAATGACTGCACTGCCCGGCGTGGCGCAGCCCGTGCCCACGATCTGGAGTGAGGCCGGGGTGGTGACGCAGCGCGTGGCCGACGCCGCCGAGCGCGCCGGTTTCGTGTTCGCCGTCGATCCCACCAGCGCCGAGGCCTCGTGCGTGGGCGGCAACATTGCCATGAACGCCGGCGGCAAAAAAGCCGTGCTCTGGGGCACCGCGCTCGACAACCTGGCCAGCTGGCGCATGGTCACGCCCGATGCCGAATGGCTGCAAGTCACGCGCCTGAACCACAACCTGGGCAAGATCCACGACGCCGAAATCGCCAGCTTCGAGCTGCAATACTTTGGCCCCGACGGCAAAACGCTGCTGCGCACCGAGCGCCTCGACATCCCCGGCGGCACCTTCCGCAAGGCCGGGCTGGGCAAAGACGTGACCGACAAGTTCCTTGCCGGCCTGCCCGGGGTGCAAAAAGAGGGTTGCGACGGCCTCATCACCAGCGCGCGCTGGGTGTTGCACCGCATGCCGGCGCACACCCGCACCGTGTGCCTCGAGTTTTTTGGCAACCCCAAAGACGCGGTGCCCAGCATCGTCGAAATCAAAGACTACCTCGACCGCCTGCAACGCAACGGCAGCGCGCAGCCGGTGCTGCTGGCCGGGCTCGAGCACCTAGACGACCGCTACCTCAAGGCGGTGGGCTACAGCACCAAGAGCAAGCGCGGCGGCCTGCCCAAGATGGTGCTGATCGGCGACGTGGTGGGCGACGACCCAGACGCGGTGGCGCACGCCACCAGCGAGGTGGTGCGGCTGGCCAATGGCCGTGCCGGCGAAGGCTTTGTCGCCGTGAGCCCCGAGGCCCGCAAAAAGTTTTGGGCCGATCGCAAGAAAACCGCCGCCATCAGCCGCCACACCAACGCCTTCAAGGTCAACGAAGACGTGGTCATCCCGCTGGCGCGCATGGGCGAATACACGCTCGGCATCGAGCGCATCAACATCGAGCTGAGCCTGCGCAACAAGATTGAGCTGGCCGATGCGCTGCTGGCTTTCTTTGAGCGCGCCTCGCTGCCGCTGGGGCCGGTGGAAGACGCCGCCGACCGCCCCGGGCCGCAAGCGCAGCTCGAGCGGGCGCAGCAGGCGCGGGCGCTGATCGAGCGCGTGCGTGCGCAGTGGCAGGGGTGGCTCGACAGCCTCGACGGCTTCGCCGCCGCCCCCAGCCCGAATGTCTTGGATACCCTCGATGCCCTCAATGCCCTAGACGGCGTGGATGGCTCGAACGGCGCGCCCGCCGAGCGCAACAGCTTCGAGCCCTTGCAAGAGCAGCGCTGGCGCGCCAGCTGGAAGACGCAGATTCGCGCCCCGCTGCGCGCCCTGTTCACCGGCAGCGTCTGGGCGCCGGTGCTGGCCGAATGCGAGGCCATCCACCAGCGCGTGCTCAAGGGCCGGGTCTGGGCGGCGCTGCACATGCACGCCGGCGATGGCAACGTGCACACCAACATCCCTGTCAACAGCGACGACTACGCCATGCTGCACACCGCACACGAAGCGGTGGCGCGCATCATGGCGCTGGCGCGCAGCTTGGGCGGCGTGATCAGCGGCGAGCACGGCATCGGCATCACCAAGCTCGAATACCTGACTGAGGCCGAACTGGCCCCCTTTGCCGACTACAAACAGCGCATCGACCCCGAAGGCCGCTTCAACCGCGGCAAACTGCTGCGCCACAGCCCCTTGTTCGAGCAGGCCGAGCAGCGCCGCGCCGACCTGAGCCAAGCCTACACCCCCAGCTTTGGCCTGATGGGCTACGAGTCGCTGATCATGCAGCAAAGCGACATCGGCGCGATTGCCGATTCGGTCAAAAACTGCCTGCGCTGCGGCAAATGCAAGCCGGTGTGCGCGACCCACGTGCCGCGCGCCAACCTGCTCTACAGCCCGCGCAACAAAATTTTGGCCACCAGCCTGCTGATCGAAGCCTTTTTGTACGAGGAGCAAACCCGGCGCGGCATCAGCCTGCGTCACTGGGAAGAGTTCGAAGACGTGGCCGACCACTGCACCGTCTGCCACAAGTGCCTGTCGCCCTGTCCGGTGAACATCGACTTTGGCGACGTCACCATGAACATGCGCAACCTGCTGCGCAAAATGGGCAAAAAGAGCTTCAGGCCGGGCAACGCCGCCGCCATGTTCATGCTCAACGCCACCCGGCCCGAGACCATCAAACTCGCGCGCAGCCTGATGGTGGGGGTGGGCTTCAAGCTGCAGCGCTGGGCGCACGGGCTGCTCAAAGGGTTGGCGAGAAAGCAGACCAACGCCCCACCCGCCACCCTAGGGACGGCCCCGATCAAAGAGCAGGTGATCCACTTCGTCAACAAAAAGCTGCCCGGTGGCCTGCCCAAAAAAACCGCGCGCGCCCTGCTCGACATCGAAGACCGGGCCTACGTGCCCATCATCCGCGACCCGCGCGCCACCAGCAGCGACACCGAGGCCGTGTTTTACTTCCCCGGCTGCGGCTCCGAGCGCCTGTTCAGCCAAGTCGGGCTGGCGACCCAAGCCATGCTCTGGCACGCCGGCGTGCAGACCGTGCTGCCGCCGGGCTACCTGTGCTGTGGCTACCCGCAGCGCGGCTCGGGCCAGTTCGACAAAGCCGAGCAGATCATCACCGACAACCGGGTGCTGTTCCACCGTGTCGCCAACACGCTCAACTACCTCGACCTCAAAACCGTGGTGGTGAGCTGCGGCACCTGCTACGACCAGTTGCAGGGCTACCAGTTTGAGCAAATCTTCCCCGGCTGTCGCATCATCGACATCCACGAATACCTGCTCGAAAAAGGCATCACCCTGCCCAAGACCGACGGCAGCTACCTGTTTCACGACCCCTGCCACAGCCCGATGAAGCTGCAAGAGCCGCTGCAAACCGTGAAGGCGCTGCTCGGGCCCAAAGTGCTCAAAACCGAGCGCTGCTGCGGCGAGTCGGGCACGCTGGGCGTGACCCGGCCCGACATTTCGACCCAGGTGCGCTTTCGCAAAGAGCAAGAGCTCAAGCAAAACGCCGCCGATCTGGCCGCGCTGGCGGGCAACGGGGCCGGCCCGCGCCCCAGCAAGACCAAGGTGCTCACCAGCTGCCCCAGCTGCCTGCAAGGCCTGAGCCGCTACGGCGACGACCTAGGCGGCAACGGCCTGCTCGAGGCCGACTACATCGTGGTCGAGATGGCGCAGCAGATCCTAGGCCCCAACTGGCTGCCCGAGTACGTGGCGCGCGCCAACGCTGGGGGCATCGAACGGGTGCTGGTGTGAGCGGTGCCGCTGCGCAAGCGGCTAGGGCGGTGGCGCAGACCGAGGCAGCGGCCCCCGAACTGATCTGCCCCTTGTGCGCGCACGCCGGCGGTGTGCTGCTGCTGCGCCAGCACAAGCTGCGCATCGTGCGCGTGGCCAGCGTGCACGACGGCAGTTTGCCCGCCGGCGTGCAGGCCGAGGCATTGGCAGAGCCCTTCCCGGCCTTTTACCGCGTGATCTGGAATGCCCACGTGCCCGAGTGGTCCGACCTCACCGAGGCCGAGCAGGGCTTGTGCATGCGCGCCGTCAGCGCCGTCGAGCGCGTGCTGCGGCGCCAGCTGCAACCGAGCAAGATCAACCTCGCGGCGCTGGGCAACATGGTGCCGCACCTGCACTGGCACATCGTGGCGCGCTTTGACTGGGACAGCCACTACCCGGCCCCGATCTGGGCGGCTGCGCAGCGCCCGCCCGACCCCGAGCGCTTGACGCAGCTGCGCCAGCGCCTGCAGGCCTGCGACGCCGAACTGGCTGCAGGGCGCTGGCTATAAAGCCGCGTCTGCCTGCGCCAGCCGCGTCGCCGCTTGCAGCGCGGGTGCTGGGGCGGGTTCTCGGCTCACAAACCGCCTCAGCAACCGCCACCCAAACCCGCTACCATAGCGCCCATGAGCCAAACCCATTTCGGATTCGCCGCCGTCGAGGAACAAGACAAGGCGCGCCACGTGCGCGCCGTGTTCGATTCGGTGGCGCCGCGCTACGACCTCATGAACGACCTGATGTCGGGCGGCTTGCACCGCTTGTGGAAGCGCTACGCGGTGGCGGTGGCCAACGTGCAACCGGGGCAGCGCGTGCTCGACCTCGCCGGCGGCACCGGCGACTTGGCACGCGCCTTTGCACCGCTGGTGCAACCCGGTGGCGTGGTGGTGCACACCGACATCAACGAGGCCATGCTGCGCGAGGGCCGCGAGCGCCTGCTCGACGCCGGTGTGTTGCTGCCCACGCTGGTCTGCGACGCTGAGCGCCTGCCCTTCGACGAAGGCGCGTTCGACCTTGTCACGGTGGCCTTTGGGCTGCGCAACATGACGCACCAGCAGCACGCGCTGCAAGAGATGCACCGGGTGCTGCGCCCGGGCGGCAAGCTGCTGGTGCTGGAGTTTTCCAAAGTGGCGCCGCCGCTGCAGGCCGCTTACGACTGGTACAGCTTCAATATCCTGCCGCGGCTGGGCCAGTGGGTGGCCGGCGATGCTGGGAGCTACCGCTATTTGGCCGAATCGATCCGCATGCACCCGGATCAGGAAACTTTGCGTGGCATGATGCGTCAAAGCGGCTTCGGGCATGTGGACGTGCACAACCTCACGGCCGGCGTCACGGCCTTGCACGTGGGCATCAAGTGTTGATTTTTCAATGAAAGTGAGCGAAACATGAAGTTTTGGTCGATTTTTTTGGCGCTGATGCTGGCGCTCACCTCTTTTGATGCCTTGGCGCAACGCTTTGGCGGCGGCGGTTCCTTCGGGCAGCAGTCGGGCAACGTGCAGCGCAACGCCACGCCAGCACAACCGGCGCAAGCCCCGGGCCAGCGCGCCGGGCAGCAGGCCACACCCAATCAGGCCCCGGCTTCGCGCCCTTGGGGGGCCATGCTGGGCGGCTTGGCGGCGGGTCTGGGCTTGGCTTGGCTGGCTTCCTCGCTCGGTTTGGGTGAAGAGTTTGCCACCCTGCTGCTGTTCCTGCTCGCCGGTTTGGCGATCATGGTGGTGGTGGGCCTGATTCTGCGTGCCCGCGCCGCCTCTGCCGGCCGTTCGCCCTTCGCCCTGCAAGGCGCCGGCGGCCAGTACACGGCGCGCAGCTACCAGCCCGGCAACGTGGGCAACGACGCCTCGGCCCGGCCTTGGGAGCGCAGCCAGAGCGGCTTTGGTGGCAGCCCCGCCCCGACCCATGGTGGTGGCAATCAAGGCGGTAGCCAAGGCGGCAGCCTGATCGGTTCGGCCTTGGGCGGTTCGGCGCTGGGCGGCAGCCAAAGCTGGGGCGTGCCTGCAGACTTCGACACCGAGGGCTTTCTGCGCGCCTCCAAAGCCAATTTCGTGCGCATCCAAGAAGCTTGGGACCGCGCCGACATCGCTGCCCTGCGCACCCTGATGAGCGACGAGATGGTGGGCCACATCCAGGTCCAGCTGGCTGAGCGCGCAGCCGAGCGCGAGCGCGCAGGCGCTCCGCTGGTGCAGAAAAACGAAGTGCTGATGCTCGAAGCGCAGCTGCTGGGCATCGAAGACCGCGGGCACGACTACATGGCCAGCGTCGAGTTCTCGGGCATGATGCGCGAAGAAGGCTCCGCCGGCCCCACGCCGATGCGCGAAGTCTGGAACATCACCCGCCCCAAACAAGGCCCCGGTGGCTGGGTGGTGGCGGGCGTGCAGGCCATGCACTAAGAGGCTGGATGCGATAGGCCAGGCTTTATGCGCCAAAATCGTGGGGCCATGAAACAGCCCCCCTTTACTTTTCCGCCGCCGCCCGAAGCGCTGCAGCGCTTCCTAGAAGCGCTGCCCAAGCTGCCCGCCCTAGATGCGCTACCCGGCGCGCTGCCCCGTTTGGCGGCCTTGCCCGAGCCCCCCGAGTGGTTGCGCCTCGAGCTGCACAACCGCTTGCTGCTGCTGCTCAACCACGTGTTGCAGCAAGAGCCACAAGCCATGGAGCGGCTGCGCCGCCAGCAAGGCAAGGCGGTGCAGGTGCAATGGGGGCCGTTTGCGCTCGAGCTGCAGGCCACGCCGGCGGGCTTGCTGGCGCTGGCGGCGCCCGAGCGCACCCCCGATCTGCGCATCGAGCTCACCGACCCCTCGCCGCTGGCGCTGGCCCAGGCGGCCCTGAGCGGCACCAAGCCCGTGCTCGAAATACAGGGCGACGTGCAGCTCGCCGCCGAAGTGGCGTGGCTGTTCGACAACGTGCGCTGGGACGCCGAAGAAGACCTGTCCCGCCTGTTTGGCGACGCGCTGGCGCACCGGCTGGTGAGCGCGGTGCAGGCCAGTTTGGCCGAGCTCAAGCGCTTTGGTACCAGCCGCGGCGAGCGCGGGGCGCCAGCGTGATCCGGCGTTTCTTTCGCGGCGCTTTCATCGTCTGGGTGGTGCTGCGCTACGGCCTCGATGAGATGGTGCTGTCGGGCTTTGACAACCCGTTGCTGGCCTTGCTGCGCCGCATCGTCTCGGTGGGGCGCGACCTGCGTGCGCCGCGCGGTCAGCGCCTGCGCGAAGCGCTCGAGCGGCTCGGGCCGATCTTTGTCAAATTCGGCCAGGTGCTCTCGACCCGGCGCGACCTCATGCCGCCCGACATCGCCGAAGAGTTGGCGCACCTGCAAGAGCGGGTGCCACCTTTTCCCAGCGCGGTGGCGGTGGCCACGATCGAAAAAGCCTTTGGCAAGCCGCTGCAGCAGATATTTACCCAGTTCGAGCAAACGCCGGTGGCCAGCGCCTCGATCGCCCAGGTGCATTTTGCTACGCTGCACGACGGGCGCGAGGTGGCAGTCAAGGTGCTGCGCCCGGGCATGCAGCCCGTGATCGAAAAAGACCTCGGCCTCATGCGCCTGATGGCCGGCTGGGTGGAGCGGCTCTCGGTCGATGGCAAGCGCCTGAAACCGCGCCAAGTGGTGGCCGAATTCGACAAATACCTGCACGACGAGCTCGACTTGGTGCGCGAAGCCTCCAACGCGGCCCAGTTGCGCCGCAACATGCAAGACCTCGATCTGGTCTTGATTCCCGAAATGCATTGGGACTGGTGCCGCAACGACGTGCTGGTGATGGAGCGCATGCGCGGCGTGCCCATCAGCCAGGTCGAGCGGCTGCGCGCGGCCGGGGTGGACATCCCGCGCGTGGCGCGCGAAGGGGTGACGATCTTTTTTACTCAGGTGTTTCGCGACGGTTTTTTCCATGCTGATATGCACCCCGGCAACATCCAGGTCAGCCTCGAGCCCGCGACCTTTGGGCGCCTGATCTCGCTCGACTTTGGCATCGTCGGCACCCTCACGCCCACCGACAAAGAGTATCTGGCGCAAAACTTCACCGCTTTTTTCAGACGCGACTACAAGCGCGTGGCCGAACTGCACGTGGAAAGCGGCTGGGCCCCGCCGCACACCCGCATCGACGAGCTCGAGGCCGCCATCCGCGCCGTGTGCGAGCCCTATTTCGACCGCCCTTTGAGGGAAATCTCGCTCGGCTTGTTGCTCATGCGGCTGTTCCAGACCTCGCGCCGCTTTCAGGTCGAAATCCAACCGCAACTGGTGCTGCTGCAAAAAACCCTGCTCAACATCGAGGGCTTGGGGCGCGAACTTGACCCCGAGCTCGATCTCTGGAGCACGGCCAAGCCTTTTCTGGAAAAGTGGATGCTCGAGCAGGTGGGGCCGCAGCGCCTGTGGCAGCAGCTCAAGGCCGAAGCGCCGCAGTACGCCAAGCTGCTGCCCGCCCTGCCGCGGTTGCTGCACGACTACCTACAGCAGCGCCCGACCGACCTGCGGCGCGAGGTGCAGGAGCTGGTGCAAGAGCAGCGCCGCACCAACCGGTTGCTGCAGGGCATCATTTATGGCGGCGTGGGCTTCGTGCTGGGGCTGCTGGCGATGCAGCTTTATGTGCGCGTCAGCTTGTGGTGAGGGCAAGTGCAGCAGCCTCTGATGGCTGGGCCCAAGCTGAGCCAAGGGTTTGAAATGGTGCTGCCAAGCCCCAGTTAAAATGCTGGGTTCGCACCCGCTTCTTTCCTCATTCCCCGATTTGCACAGGTACACCCCATGCCCATCTACGCCTATCAGTGTGAGTCCTGCGGTCACGCCAAAGACGTGCTGCAAAAAATCTCGGCCGACCCCCTCAGCACCTGCCCGGCTTGTGGCGCCGAGAGCTTCAAGAAGCAGCTCACCGCCGCCGGTTTCCAGCTCAAGGGCTCGGGCTGGTACTGCACCGATTTTCGCAACGGCTCCGGTGCCGCAGCCAAGCCGGGCGCTGCTGCCGAGCCCGCCAGCCAGCCCGCGGTGGCTGCGGCGGCACCCCCACCACCATCCTGTGGCCAGCCCGCCTGTGCGGCCGCGTGTCAAGGTCAAGCCTGATGCCCACCTTGGCGCCACGCTTTGCCAGCGCCGTGGCCCTGCGCGCACCCTCTGGGCTGGGCGCGCCACCGCTGCGCCTTTGAGCCCTTGCTTACCCGTTTGATCACCTGTTTTTGAAAGCCCTTACATGTCGATGCGCAGCCACTATTGCGGTTTGGTCACCGAAGCCCTGCTGGGCCAAGCCGTCAGCCTGTGCGGCTGGGTCAACCGCAGGCGCGACCACGGCGGCGTGATCTTTATCGACCTGCGCGATCGTGAAGGCACGCTGCAAGTGGTCTGCGACCCCGACCGGCCCGAGATGTTTGCCATCGCCGAGGGCTTGCGCAACGAGTTTTGCGTCCAAATCCAGGGGGTGGTGCGCGCGCGCCCGGCCGGCACCGCCAACGAAGCCATCAAGAGCGGACAGGTCGAGCTGCTCTGCCACGCCATCACGGTACTCAACCCCTCAGTCACGCCGCCCTTTACGCTCGACGACGACAACCTGAGCGAGACCACGCGCCTGACGCACCGTGTGCTCGATCTGCGCCGCCCCGCCATGCAGCGCAACCTGATGCTGCGCTACCGCGTGGCGATGGCGGTGCGTCAGTTTCTGGATGCGCACGGCTTCATCGACATCGAAACCCCGATGCTCACCAAGAGCACGCCCGAGGGCGCGCGCGACTACCTCGTGCCCAGCCGCGTGCACGACGGCCACTTTTTTGCGCTGCCGCAGTCGCCGCAGTTGTTCAAGCAACTGCTCATGGTGGCCGGCTACGACCGCTATTACCAGATCACCAAGTGCTTTCGCGACGAAGACCTGCGCGCCGACCGCCAGCCCGAGTTCACCCAGATCGACATCGAGACCTCGTTCCTGAGCGAGCAAGAGATTCGCGACCTGTTCCAGCGCATGATCACCGAGGTGTTTCGCTGCACGCTGGGTGTGGAGTTGGGCGCGTTCCCGGTCATGGCCTACGCCGAAGCCATGCACCGCTTTGGCTCCGACAAGCCCGATCTGCGCGTGCAGCTCGAATTCACCGAGCTCACCGATGTCATGGCCGGCGTCGAGTTCAAGGTCTTTAGCAGCGCGGCGCAGATGAAGGGCGGGCGCGTGGTGGCGCTGCGCGTGCCCGGCGGCGCCGCCCTGAGCCGCTCCGAGATCGACGCCTACACCGAATTCGTGAAAATCTACGGCGCCAAAGGGCTGGCCTGGATCAAGGTCAACGACCTGGCTGCGGGCCGCGACGGTCTGCAAAGCCCGATCGTGAAAAACCTCGATGACGCGGCGCTGGCGGCGGTGCTGGCGCGCAGCGGCGCGCAGAGCGGCGACTTGCTGTTCTTTGGTGCCGACAAGGCCAAGGTCGTCAACGATGCCATCGGCGCCTTGCGGCTCAAGATCGGCCACAGCGACTTTGCCAAGGCCAACGGCCTCTTTGAGTCACGCTGGGCGCCGCTGTGGGTGGTCGATTTCCCGATGTTCGAGTACGACGACGACGCGGCGCGCTGGAACGCCGTGCACCACCCCTTCACCGCCCCCAAAGCCGGCCACGAGGCCTACATGGCCAGCGAGCCTGGGCGCTGCGTCGCGCAGGCCTACGACATGGTGCTCAACGGCTGGGAACTGGGCGGCGGCAGCGTGCGCATCCACCGCGCCGAGGTGCAAAGCCAGGTCTTCGCCGCGTTGGGCATCGGCCCGGAAGAAGCGCAAGCCAAGTTCGGCTTTTTGCTCGACGCGCTGCAGTACGGCGCACCGCCGCACGGTGGGCTGGCGTTTGGGCTCGATCGCCTGATCACGCTCATGACCGGGGCCGAATCGATCCGCGACGTGATCGCCTTCCCCAAAACCCAGCGCGCCCAATGCCTGCTCACGCAGGCCCCGAGCGTGGTGGACGAAAAGCAACTGCGCGAGCTGCATATCCGACTGCGCAACCCGGATGCCGTGCGGGCCTGATATAGTGGTCTAATTGCTTTCTTCGTTCCTCAACCCTGCGGGAGTACATCCATGTCCGACGCCATTCAACCCTCCAAAGACAAACTGGTCGCCGACCTCAAAGTCGTGGTCGCCGACGCCGAAGATCTGCTGGCCGCCACCGCGCACCAGACCGGCGAGCGCGTGGCCGAACTGCGCGAGCGCATGCAAGACAACCTGCGCAACGCGCGCCACAAACTCGGCAGCCTCGAAGACGACCTGCGCCTCAAAGCGCGCGACGCCTGCCGCGCCACCGACCACTATGTGCACGAGCACCCATGGACCTCGATCGGCGTCGCCGCCGGTGTCGGGCTGCTGCTGGGCCTGCTGATCAGCCGCCGCTGAGCGCAGCGCTGACCCTCGAAGCCCCCATGCCATCGCCGACCCCTGAAGTCGGGCCGCAAGCGGCCCGCTTGGCTTGGACATCTGCCCTGCGTGGTTTGGTTCGCGACGCGATTGCGCTGGCGCGGGTGCGGCTGGAGCTGGTGGCGCTCGAAGGCCGCAGCCACGCCCAAGCCGTGGTGGCGCTGCTGCTGCTGGGCTGGGCGGCGCTGTGCTTGCTCATCCTCGGGCTGGCCTTTCTGGCGGTGTTGCTGACCGTGCTCTGGTGGGACACGCCCATGCGCGTGCTGGCCTTGGCCGCGTTCACATTCATCTTCCTGACCTTGGGGGCGGTGGCTGCGGTTTGGGCGTGGCGCAGTTGGCAGCGTGAACGCAACTGGTTCGAGGCCACACGCGCCGAACTCGCGGCTGATGCCCAAAAGCTGCGGCCATGAACGCCAGCCGCGCCGACTACTGGCAACGCCGCGCCTTGCTGCAGCAGCAGTCGGCCCAGTTGCGTCACAACCTCGAGCGGCAGGTGCAGGCGCTGGCGCCGGCTTGGCAGGTGCTCGATGGCACCCAGCGCGGCGTGGCTTGGGTGCGCCAGCGCCCTTGGGTGCTGGCTTTGGGCCTGCTGCTGCTGGCACGCAAGCCGCGCACGGCGCTGCGCTGGGGTTGGCGCTCGTGGCGCGCTTGGCGCTGGGCGCAGCATTGGTTGGGCGGCTCTGCAGGCTCAAAATGACTCGACTCGAGCGGGTCTGTAGCTCAGGCAGCAACATCTGCACAAGGCGGCAAGACGCATGAAGCTGATCTTCGGTTTGTTATTTGGCATAGGCTGCATCTTCGGCGGTTATGTGATTGCCGGCGGCAAGATGGGCCCGATTTTGATCGCGCTGCCGGTCAAGATGATGATCATCATGGGCGGTGCCTTGGGTGCCTTCGTCATCAACAACGAGCCCAAGGTGCTCAAGGGCGCCCTGGCCGGCATTGGCCGCGCCATGAAATCCTCCAAGTACACCAAGGCGCGCTACATGGAGTTGCTGGCCTTGCTCTACGACATCTTGCAAAAGGCGCGCAAAGAAGGCCTGATGGCGATCGAGTCCGACGTCGAAAACCCGCAAGATTCGGCCTTGTTCCAGAAATACCCGGCGATCGCCGCCGACCACCACACGGTCGAGTTCATCACCGACTATTTGCGCATGATGGTTTCGGGCAACCTGAACGCGCACGAGATCGAGTCCATCATGGACAGCGAGATCGAGGCCCACCACAACGAGGGCCATGTGGTGGTGGCGGCGTATGCGCGCTTGGCGGGTGCGCTGCCGGCCTTTGGCATCGTGGCCGCTGTGATGGGCGTGATCCAAACCATGGGTTCGGTCACCGAGCCGCCCGAGGTGTTGGGGGCCAAGATCGGCGCAGCCTTGCTGGGTGCGTTTTTGGGGATTTTTCTGGGTTATGCGATTTTCGAGCCGCTGTCTGGCACCTTGGAGCAAAAGCTCGATGAGGATACCAAAGAGCTGCAGTGCATCAAGACCGCGCTGCTGGCCAGCATGCAGGGCTACCCCCCCATGACGGCGATCGAGTTTGGGCGCAAGGTGCTTTACTCGGCGGAACGGCCCAGCTTTCTCGAGCTCGAAGGGCACGTCAAGCAAAAGAAATGAAGTCCCTGCACCCTAATTCAGCCCCAACCTACAGCCCCCAGCCCCCGCCCCATTGAGACGCAACCATGAGCGCCACCGGCAAGCCGCTGCAGCCCATCATCATCAAGCGCATCAAGAAAGCGGCGCATGGTGCGCACGGCGGCGCTTGGAAAATCGCCTACGCCGACTTCGTGACGGCGATGATGGCGCTCTTTTTGCTGCTCTGGCTGTTGGGCTCTACCACCGAGGAGCAGCGTGGCGGCATTGCCGACCACTTCAACATTCCGATCATGGTGGCCCTGATGGGTCAGCCTGGTGCGGGTGCTGCCACGGTGTTGCCCGGTGGCGGCGCAGACTTGCTGCGCCCCGAAGAGCCACTGACTCCGCCTGACGTTCCAACTTTACAGCAGCTGCAGCAAGCAATCCACGAGCAGCAGCTGCGCCAAGCCCAAATGGCGCTCGACCGCCAGCGCATCGAAAACCTGCGCGGCCAGATCGAGCAGGCGATTGCGGCCAATCCGCAGTTGGCAGAGTACGGCGAACAGATCCGGCTCGAGATGGTGCAAGACGGGCTCTACATCCAGATCGTCGATGAGCTCAATCGCCCCATGTTCGACCTCGGAAGCTCTGTGGTCGAGCCCCATTTGCGCAATATTTTGCGTCAGATCGCGGTATCGCTGGGGGCGGTCGAGAACCGCATTTCGATTTTTGGCCATACCGATGCCGCCCCCTTTGGCCGCGGCGCACTGGGCTTCAGCAACTGGGAGCTGTCGGCCGACCGCGCCAATGCCTCGCGCCGCGAGCTGATGGCGGCTGGTTTGCCCGAAGCCAGAATCGCCCGCGTGGTGGGCATGGGCCCGAGCCAGCCCTTGCTGCCCGAGGCGCCGCTGGACCCGCGCAACCGCCGCATCGGCATTCTGGTGCTGACGCAAGACGCCGAAGAACGCATGACCCGCGCTATAGAGGGCGAAACCCCTGCTGTCATTGCAACACCAGCAGCAACAGATGCTGCCGCTGTACCCGCTGTACCCGCTGCCCCGCCCGCCCCAGCCCGACAGGGTGCCACGCTGGGTACCGTTGCCCTACCGCCTTTGCCCAACTTGGCGCCGCCGGTGGGTGCTCGTTGAACTCGAACCTATGGCAGTTATAGTTACACTCGACACCCACGTACCCCGTACCGGACTTAGCCATGCCCGACTTGCGTTTTCTCATCGTCGATGATTTCTCCACCATGCGCCGCATCGTGCGCAACCTGCTCAAGGAAATCGGCCACACCGACGCCGACGAGGCCGAAGATGGGGTGGTGGCCTTGCACAAGCTGCGCAACGGCCGTTTCGACTTCGTGGTTTCCGACATCAACATGCCGAACATGAACGGCTTCGAGTTGCTGACGCAGATCAAGGCCGACGACAAGCTCAAGCACATCCCGGTGCTCATGGTCACCGCCGAGGCGCGCAAAGAAGACATCATCGCCGCCGCTCAAGGGGGCGCGGCGGGCTACATCGTCAAGCCCTTCACCAAAGCCACGCTGGAAGAAAAGCTGGCCAATATCTTCAAAAAAATGGGCTGGTGAGCGCGCAAGGGCAGGCACAGGGCAGGGATATGGATCAGCACACGCACGAACATCAGACCGAAATGTTTCAGCGACTCGGGCGCATCACGCGCCAGTTGCACGACGCGCTCAACGAGCTGGGCTACACCCCGGTGCTCAAGGGGGCCGTCGATGAACTGCCCGATGCCCGCAGCCGCCTGCAATACATCGCGCGCCTGACCGGCGATGCGGCCGAAAAGGTGCTCAACCGCGTCGATGAGGCCAAGGCCGAGCAAGACGCCGTGCGCCAGCACAGCCAGCAACTGCTCGACACCATCGGCGCCGTGCCGGGCCTCAAATGGGCCATGCCCGAACTGCTCGAGTGGACGCAAAAAATCCAGCACAGCACCGAGCGCACCGACGCGCACCTGACCGAAATCATGTTGGCGCAAGACTTTCACGACCTCACCGGGCAGGTGATCAAAAAGGTGGTGACGCTGGCCGCCGCGATCGAGGAGCAGTTGCTGCAACTGCTGCTCGAATCGGCCGCGCACGCGCAGTCCGAGGCGGCGCCGCAGCCCGCCGCGCTTGCTGCGTCGGCCCCTGGTGGCGTGCGGCGCGAGCAGCTGGCGGGCCCGGTGGTCGACCCCGAAGGCCGCAGCGACGTGGTCACCGACCAGTCCCAAGTGGACGATCTGCTCGCCAGCCTCGGGTTCTAAAAATCACGCCTGCCAGAGGCGCGTGTTAAGTGCAAACAGCCCGGTTTAGGAGGGGCTAATCGGGCTTTAGAAAACCGGCGCACGCCAGACAATGCGGTCAACCCAGCGTTGACCGCCCATGGAATCCTCCCAAGATAAAAACCTACCCGCCACCCCGCGCCGCCTGCAAAAGGCGCGCGAGGATGGACAGGTGCCGCGCGCCAAGGATTTGAGCAATCTGGTGGTGGTGGCGGGCGGTTTGGTGCTGTTGTGGTTCAGCGCCGCTTGGGCCTTTGAGCGCGTGAGTCAAATCATGCGCATCAGCTATGGTTTTAACGCCGAGATGCTGCGCCACCCCGAAGTCATGCTCGAAGTGCTGGCGCGCGCTGTGGTCGAAGGCCTGTGGTTTTACTTGCCCCTGGCGTTGGTGGTGGCCGTGCTGGCCGTGCTCTCGCTGCTGGCGGCGGGCTCCTTTGCCTGGAGCTTCAAGCCCATCACACCCACGCTGTCTGACATCGGCCTCATCAGCGGCTTCAAGCGGGTGTTTTCGATGCAGCAGATGTTCGAGCTGCTCAAGCTGATTGGGGTCTCGGCCTTGTTGGCGCTGGTGGGTTGGTGGTTCGTGAGCAGCCATCTGCCAGCCTTTGGCTCGCTGCTGTTGCGCCCGCTGGAAAGCTCGATCGTGCAATTGGGGCAGTGGTTCATGCTGGGCGTGGGCGGTCTGCTGCTGGTGCTGCTGCTGGTGGCGCTGATCGACGTGCCGCTGCAGCAGTACCTGCACCGGCGCAACCTCAAGATGTCGCACCAGGAGGTGGTCGAGGAGCACAAAGAAACCGAGGGCAACCCGTGGCTGCGGGCCAAGCGCTTGCAGCGCCAGCGCGAACTGGCACAGGGCAGCAGCGTGGGCAGCGTGCCCTCGGCCGATTTGGTGCTGATGAACCCGACCCACTACGCGGTGGCGCTCAAATACGACGAAAAAACCATGGCTGCGCCCTACGTGATCGCCAAGGGGGCGGACCTGATCGCGCTGCGCATCCGCGACATGGCCAAACAGCACCAGATTCCGGTGCTCCAGTCGCCCATGCTGGCGCGCGCCCTCTACGCCCACACCGAAATCAACCAGCAGGTGCCGGCGCCGCTGTTCACGGCCGTGGCGCAGGTGCTGGCCTATGTGTACCGCCTGCGCGCCGCGCTGCGCGGGCAAGGCCCGATGCCGGGCCAGCCGCCGCAGCCCGAGGTGCCGCCCGAACTCGACCCGCACCATGACTTGGCTGCCGCCCCGGTGCCAGCCTAAGCCCGCCGACCCCATGCATCCGCGCCCATGAACGCCTTTTTACAATCCGCCCAAAGGCTGTTGCGCACGCGCAGCGGTATCGGCGCCACGGTGGCGGTGCCGATCCTGGTGCTGCTGCTGTTGGCGATGCTGGTGCTGCCGCTGCCGCCGTGGCTGCTGGACCTGCTCTTTACCCTCAACATCGCGGTGGCGCTGATGGTGATGATGGTGGCCGCCTACATGCGGCGGGCGATGGATTTCATCGTCTTTCCCACCGTGCTGCTGCTCACCACCCTGATGCGGCTGGCGCTCAACGTGGCCTCGACCCGCGTGGTGCTGATGGAAGGGCACCAGGGCACCGGCGCCGCCGGCAACGTGATCGAGGCCTTTGGCACCTTTGTGGTGGGTGGCAACTTCGCCGTCGGGGTGATCGTGTTCCTGATTCTGGTGGTGATCAACTTTGTCGTGGTCACCAAGGGGGCCGAGCGCATCGCCGAAGTCGGGGCGCGCTTCACACTCGACGCCATGCCGGGCAAGCAGATGGCGATCGACGCCGACCTCAACGCCGGCATCATCGACGACAAAGAGGCCAAGCAACGGCGCGCCGAAGTGGCCGAAGAGGCCGACTTTTTTGGCAACATGGACGGTGCCGCCAAGTTTGTGCGCGGCGACGCCATCGCCGGCATCCTGATCTTGCTCATCACCATGATCGGCGGTTTTGCCATCGGCATGCTGCAGCACGACATGAGCGCGGGCGACGCCTCGGCCACCTACATCACGCTGGCCATTGGCGATGCGCTGGCGGCCCAGATTCCGGCGCTGCTGATCTCGGTCGCGGCCGCGATGGTGGTCTCGCGCGTGGGCAAAGAAGAAGATTTGGGCCAGCAGATCGTGGGCCAGGTGTTCGATTCGCCCAAGGTGTTGGGCGTCACCGCGCTGGTGATGTTTTTGCTGGGCATCATCCCCGGCATGCCGAACGTGGTGTTTCTGGGTTTTGCCTTTTTGCTTGGCGGCATGGCGTTCTGGATCGGGTGGCAACAGCGCCAGAAAGAGGCGGCCAAGCTGCAGGCGCAGCAGCTTGCCAACACCCCGGTTTCGACCGACGGCGAAGCCTCGTGGAGCGATATGCAGCCCGTCGATCTGCTCGGGCTGGAACTGGGCTACCGCCTGATTCCGCTGGTGGACAAAACGCGCCAAGGCGATTTGCTCACCCGCATCAAGGGCGTGCGCAAAAAGTTTGCCCAAGATGTGGGCTTCTTGCCGCCGCCGGTGCACGTGCGCGACAACCTCGAGCTGCGCCCGAGCAGCTACCGCATCGCCTTGCGCGGCGTGGTGGTGGGCGAGGGCGAGGTGTTTCCGGGCCAGTTTCTGGCCATCAACCCAGGTCATATCCGCACCCCGCTCATCGGCACCCCGACCACCGATCCGGCCTTTGGCCTGCCGGCGCACTGGATCGAGGAGCGGCAAAAAGAAAACGCCCAAATGGCCGGCTACACCGTGGTGGACTCGGAAACCGTGCTGGCCACCCACTTGTCGCACCTGATGCTGGTGCATGCGGCCAAGCTGCTCAGCCGCACCGAGGTGCAGGAGTTGGTGGCGCACGTGGCCAAGCTGGCGCCCAAGCTGATCGAGGAGGTGGTGCCGGCCATGGTGCCGATCGGCGTGTTTCACAAGGTGTTGCAACTGCTGCTGGAAGAGTCGGTGCACATCCGCGACATCCGCACCATCGTCGAGGTGCTGGCCGAGCACGCCGGCCAGACGCAAGATGCGGCCGAACTGGCGCGCCGCATCCGGCAGGCGCTGGCACCGGCCATCGTGCAGCAAATCTACGGCCCCGTGAACGAACTGGAAGTGATCGCCATCGAGCCCGGGCTGGAGCGGCTGCTGACGCAGGCCCTGAGCGGGCAGGGCGCGCTGGATCCCGGCGTGGCCGAGATGCTCACCCAATCGGCGGCCAAGGTCGCGAACCGGCAGGAGGAAAAAGGCATCCCGGCCTGCCTGCTGGTGCCCGACTCCATCCGCAGCGCCATGGCGCGCCTGCTCAAGCGCGCCGCGCCGCGTCTGCAGGTGCTGGCGCACAGCGAAATTCCTGATACCCATTTGATCCGCATCGGCCCAATACTCGGAGAGCCCGCATGAACGCCCAACGCTTTATAGCCCCCAACTCGCGCGAAGCCATGGCGCTGGCCAAGGCCACTTTTGGCGACAGCGCCGTGATTTTGTCGAGCCGCTCCGTTGATCAGGGCTTTGAAGTGGTGGCCACCAGCGAGGAAGACTTGGGGCAGTTGCGCACGCAGGTCGTGGCTGCCCCCAAGCCGGCGCAGCGCCCCGAGGAACGCACGCAGCGCGCCAACCTGCAGCAGCGCGCCGAGAGCCAGTTGCCGCGCCAGCCGGCGGGCGGCAGCGTGGCCCAAGACACCGAAACCATGGCCATGAGCACCTTGTCGTTCCAAGACTATGTGCGCGAGCGCATGCTGCGCAAGCGCCGCGAAGCCATGCAAAGCCCAGTGCGCGTCGAGCCGGTGCCCAGCGATCCGGTGCGCGCCCAAGGCGCGGCGCCCGCACGCCACGCCGCGCCCGAGCGCGATGGCTTTCGGGCACCGCCCGATGAGCACGACATGCGCTTGCAATTCGCCCAGCCCGCAACTGCTGCGCCCAAGCCCAAAGCGCGCCCGGCGCTGGCCAACCCCGCCCCCGAAGCGCCAAAAGCCGACGCTTCGCCTTCGGCGGCGGCGCGCCTGACCGAGCAGATCGACAAGCTGCAGACGCTGATGGAGGAGCGCCTGAGCACCTTGGCCTGGCTCGGGCAGGCCAAGCAAAACCCGATCGAGGCCGGCTTGCTGCTCAAGCTCATCCGCTGCGGCTACTCGCCCACGGTGGCGCGAGCCGTGATCGAGCGCCTGCCCGAAGGCTACGAACCAGCCGAGGCCTTTCGCTGGACGCAAGAGGTGCTGGCGCGCAACCTGCGCACCCACCGCGAGGCCGGTCAGTTGTGCGACGAGGGCGGGGTGTTTGCGCTGGTGGGGGCCACTGGAGTGGGCAAAACCACCACGGCGGCCAAACTGGCGGCGCAATGCGTGCAGGCCTACGGGCCCAGCAGCATTGGCCTGATCACGCTCGACAGCTACCGCGTGGCCGGTTACGAGCAGCTGCGCTCCTATGCGCGCATGCTGGGCGTGGTGGCGCACCTGGCGCACGACCGCGCCGCGCTGCAAGATTTGCTGGAGCTGCTGGCCAACAAACGCATGGTGATCATCGACACCGCAGGCTTGGGCCAAAAAGACCCGCGCATTGCCGAAATGATGGAGCTGCTGGCGGCGCCGAGCATCAAAAAACTGCTGGTGCTCAACGCCGGCGCGCATGGCGACACCCTCGACGAGGTGGTGCATGCCTACGTGGGCAGTGGCTTGCACGGCGTGGTCTTGTCCAAGCTCGACGAGGCGGCCAAGCTCGGGCCGGCGCTCGACACCCTGATCCGGCACCAACTGGTGCTGCGCGGCCTGAGCACGGGCCAGCGCGTGCCCGAAGACTGGCAGCGCCCCGATGCCCCGACACTGGTGCGGCTGTCGATGGCCTCGAGCGGCAAATCGTCGTTCGACCCGCTAGAGGCCGAGTTGCCGGTGTACTTTGCCGAATCGGGCCAAGTGCGGGTGCCGTTGGACGGTCGCCATGTTTGAGTCCGGCTTCGACCAAGCCACGGGTCTGGCGGCGATGCGCTTGCATCCTCCCAAGCGTTTGCTGCCGGTGGTGCAAAACCCCGACCCGGCGCTGGCGCAGGCGGCGCTGCGGCGGCTCGAAGACGGCTTGATGAATCTGGGTCTGAGCGTGCTGCCGCTCGACGGCATGTCCGAGACCGGTGGCGCGCTATCCAAGTCCAGCGCTTGGCTCGACCAGTGGCAGCAGGCTCTACCCGATGCTGGGGTCTTGCTTTGGCAAGCGCCGTTGGAGGCCTGGGCGGTGCGGTTGGCCGACACCCAAGCGCGCCCGCTGGTGCTGCTCAATGCGGCGCCGGCGAGCTTGGTGAGCGCCTACAACGCCGTCAAGGTCTTGTGGCAGGTGGCGGCCTTGCAGGCGCTGGTGCTGTGGCTGCCCGACGCCGAGCCGACCTCGAGTCGGTCATCCGCTTGGAATCAAGGCCAGGAGCCTGGGCCGGTGCTGACGCTGCGCCAGCAGGTTGGGTGCCACTTGGGCCTGAGGACTGCGGTCTGGCCGCTCGGGTATGATCGTCAGCGGGGTGTCTTGCACCAAGCGGCTGGCGAGGCCTGCATGCAACGGGTTTTGGAAACGGCGTTGGTGCTGCAAAATAGCGTGAGACAACCCCATGTTCATTCCATTTCATCCGAGTTTTTCGCGCTTTCAGCCGATCAGACCCGCGCAGTTTCTGATGTACACAGCCAAAGGCACGCTTGACCGCGACGCCCAACTCAGGCAACACAGCCCGTTGGTGCTCCGTTTGGCGCACCATCTGATGGCCCGATTGCCTGCCAGCGTCGATATCGACGACCTGATCCAGGTCGGCATGATCGGCCTCAACGAAGCCCTGTCGCGCTACGACCCGGCGCAAGGGGTGCAGTTCGAGACCTTTGCCAGCCAACGCATCCGCGGCGCCATGCTCGACGAGTTGCGCGACGGCGACTGGCTCTCGCGCAGCTCCCGCAAGCAACAAAAAGACATCGAGGCGGCGGTGCAGCGGCTGGAGCAGCGCCTGCAGCGGGTGCCGCGCGAATCCGAGATCGCGCTCGAGCTCGGGCTGTCGCTGCCCGAATACCAAGAGATGCTGGGCCGGGTGCGTGGCTCGCAACTGGTTTATCTTGAGGACTTGAGCGGCGGGGCGGAAGACGAGCCGTTCCTCGACCGCTTTCTGCCTGCCGAAGAAGGCGCCAACCCACAGGTTCAGTTGAGCGAACAGCGCATGCGCACGGCCTTGGTCGAGGGCATCAACAAACTGCCTGAGCGCGAGCAGCAGGTGATGAGCATGTACTACGAGCACGACATGAACCTGAAAGAGATCGCGGCCGTGCTGGGGGTGACCGAGTCGCGCGTGAGCCAGTTGCACAGCCAGTCGATTGCCCGGCTGCGGGCGCGGCTGCGCGCGCACTAAAAGCGCGCGTTTGCTCCGCCGCAGCGATTCAGGCTTTGAAGTAACCTGCCGCAGCCCCGTTGCCTTGGGCAAAGGGGCTTGAACGCCCGGCCAGCCGGCTGTAGGTTTTGAGGGCGTCGGCCGGGAACAGCGCGTCGAGTGCGCGTTGTGCTTTGGCCGATAGGCGGGTGTTGGTCTGGCTCAGTTGCTGCAGATCGGTGCCCCAGCCTTGCAATTGCATCGCAAACTCGGCCGGTGCGGCAGCGCCGTGTGCAGCGGCTTGCTGCAGCAGCGGCAGGTGCTGGGCCATGGAACGGGCCAACTCGGCAGCGCCGGCTACCAAGGCATCGGCATCGTCGCGGTTGATCGACTCCAGTGCCAGCCGCTGCACCGCAGCAGTCGCCGCGCGCAAGGCCGTCAGCGACTCAAGCGCCGCGCCCCAATCGGGGCTGCCGGCGGGAGGTAGGCTGTGCGCCAAACCCCGGTTGCTCATCGCATGGGGGCGGCACCGGCGTCGGAGCGCGGGGCGGCAGCGGCCACGCCGAGCATTTCACGCGCCTGAACCAACATCTGGTCGGCGATGGCTTCGGCGTTGACCGAAAACGAGCCGTTCTGGATCGCGCTTCGCATGGCCTGCACTTTTTCGGCGTTGAAAACGTCGGCGCCCGAGCGCGCCACGTTGTGGGTCATGGTCTGGGTCACGGCCGACAATCGCACCTCGACGCTGGCCACGGCGGCCGCGTCAGGCGCACCCACCCCCTGCGCAGGCACGGCGGCGCGATCCAGCACCCGCGTGGACGGGCTGACTGCAGCAGGCTTGTCGGTGAGGTTGTTGACGTTCATGACGCGCTCCAAACCCCAGATATGTGGGGTACTTGAGAGCCTTATCGGCCGAATGAGGCCCGACTTTAACCTTTTTTTGCTGTTCTCGCTGTGGCGTTTGTGTCACAGGCGCACGGCGACCGTGTCGGCGTCGATGACCACCCCGTTGACGACTTGCCGATTGGGCAGCCGCACCCGCACCGCTTGGCCGCGCATCCCGTGGCTGAGCGCGGTGCCGCTGGCCGTGAGTGTAAAGCCTGCGCCCTGGAGCAGCAAGGTCACTTGGCTCCCCGACGCAAACAACTGCGGTGCGCGCACCATGCCGGGGCGCAGCACCTGGCCGGGTTGCAGCGCGCTTGCCGCTGCCAAACCCAGCCACTGCTCGGGGCGGGTCAGCGGGGGTGTCGGGTGCGCAGCCCAGTCCACCTCGGCGGGCTCTAGGTCGGCCTCGGTCAGGGCCACGCCGCGGCGCACCGGCTGGCGCACCACCCAAGCCGGGCCCCAGGCGCGCACCTCGATGGGCAAAAACACCGTCCAGGCCACCGGGCCTTGCACGCAGCGCAGCCCGATGCGGGTGCGGCCCCACAACCGGGTGTTGTTGGGCATGAAGGGCTCGACGCGAGCGCAAGGGGCCAGTTGCAGCCGGCTGTCGAAGCGCCCAACCACCACTTCGGGGCGCAAGGGCAGGTCGGTGCTCACTTGGGCGATCAGCTGCTCGTTGATCCAGCGCTCGGTCTGTTGCGACCAGACTTGGTGCGCAGGGCTGGGCTGGGTCGAGGCGGCGGCACCGCTCCAGCCCATGGCGAGCGCCAACACCCAGCCCAGCAGCAGGGCAGCATGCCGCACGCGGCTGCGCTGCGGCCTTTGGCAGGGGCAGAGTGGGTTCGGGCGCATGGGGGCAGGTGTGGGTATGGACGGTGTCGCAGCACTGTAGCCCAGTCGTGGGTGCGGGTTGAGCGGAAATAGCCGGCCAATGGGCCGCTTATTCAAGGCTTAACAAGGGCTCAAGTTTTCCACAATAGCGGCATCGGGGCCGGATTCGCTGCAGGCGCCCCCCAACCGCAAGCCGCAGGAGCGCAAGATGTTTGAGCCACTGACCCGGCGTCTGGAGTTTTTCTCTGACGCGCTGCAGTTGCGGGCCCACCGTCAGCAGGTGTTGGCCAGCAACATCGCCAACGCCGACACGCCCGGTTTCGTGGCGCGCGACTTCGACTTTCGCCAAGCCATGGACAGCGTGCGTTCGCGGGGCCCCGAGTTGCGCGCTGGGGCCATGCCGGTGCTCACCGGTGGCGATGCACGGCACTTGCGCACGGCTGCGGCCATGGCCGATGTGCCGGATCGCAACCGCGTGCAGTACAGCGTCCAGACCCAGCCCAGCCTGGATGGCAACACCGTGGACTTGGACCAGCAGCGCGCCAACTTCATCCACAACGCGGTGCAGTACGAGTCCACGCTGCGCTTCATCAACGGCCACGTGCGCACCATGCTCAGCGCCATCCAAGGCCAGTAAAGGGGCGCCATCATGTCGATGTTCACCATTTTCAGCATCTCGGGCAGCGCCATCAGCGCCCAAGCGCAGCGCCTCAACACCGTGGCCAGCAACCTGGCCAACGCCGATGCCGTGGCCGGCCCCGATGGGCAGGCCTACCGCGCGCGCCAGGTGGTGTTCCAGACCGTGCCCATGGGCAACAACCCGGCCTCTCAAGGCGTGCGGGTGCAAGACGTGATCGAAAGCCAGGTGCCCAACCGGCGCGTCTTCAACCCGCAGCACCCCAACGCCGACGGCGAGGGCTACGTGACGCACTCGAACGTAAACCCGGTGGAGGAAATGGTCAACATGATCTCGGCCTCGCGCTCGTACCAAAACAACGTCGAAGTCATGAACACCGCCAGACACCTGCTGCTGCGCACGCTGCAGATGGGCCAATAAGCGCACACCGGAGCCTCGCCATGTTTATGTCTGCCCTGAGCCGCACCGAGATCGACGCCTACAACGCCAAAGGCGGCGCGCAAGACCAGGCCACCGACCCGCAAGCGGCGCAAGACCGCTTCCTCAAGCTCTTTGTCGCCCAGTTGAGCAACCAAGACCCGCTCAACCCCATGGACAACGCGCAGATGACGAGCCAGATGGCGCAGATCAACACCGTCACCGGCATCCAGCAGCTCAACCAGACCGTCAAGGCGCTGGCCGAGCAGTTTGGCCAGACGCAGGCGGCGCAGGCCGCCAGCTTGGTCGGGCGCCAGGTGGTGGCCGAGGGCAATGCGTTGAGCGTGCACAACGGCGTGGTGCAGGGCAGCTTCAGCCTGCCCCAAGCCAGCGACAGCGTGCGCGTCGATGTGCTGGGCCATGCGGGCGAGCTGCTGGGCAGCACCAGTCTGGGCCCGCGCGGCGCCGGTTTGCAACACTTTGACTGGGTGCCCGAAGGCGTGGATGCGGCGCGCGCGGCCTCGATGCAGGTGCACGCCATGGCTGCTGGGCAGGTGCTGACGGCCATGCCGCTGGCGCGCCAGCGCGTCGAATCGGTCGGCATCATCGAAGGCCAAGTGCATTTGCGCGCTGCCGACGGCAGCACCCTCAAGCAGCAAGACGTGCTGGCCTTTTTGTGAGCCCAATCCTTCAAATTTTATAGACTGGAGTACGACATGAGCTTTCAAACCGGTTTGTCGGGTCTGACTGCGGCTTCGCGCAACCTTGAGGTCATTGGGCACAACATCGCCAACGCCAACACCACCGGCATGAAGGCCAGCCGAGCCGAGTTTGCCGAGGTGTACGCATCCGCATTGGGGGCAACAGGCGGGGCCAATGCCGGCATCGGGGTGCAGGTGGCTGCGGTGACGCAACTGTTTACGCAGGGCAACCTGAAAATGACCGGCAATCAGCTCGATCTGGCCATCAATGGCGCCGGTTTTTTTAAAGTCAACGCGCCGGATGGAACCCCGCTTTTCACCCGCAACGGCGAGTTCAAGCTCGACAAAGATGGCTTCATCGTCACCAACAACGGTGCGAGATTGCAGGGTTTCAACACCGACGCATTGGGGCAGCGCACCAGCGCCGTCACCAGCGACTTGACGCTGCCCACCGGGGCTGTGATCAACCCGCGCGCCACCGGGGTGACGCCGACCAACCCCTTGAGCCGTGGCATCGAGATCAGTGCCAACCTCGACGCCGGCGCCGAGATCCAGCCGGCTCCCACGGCCCCCCTGACGGCAGACCAGAAGCGCTACGGCACCGCGCTCAACACCTTTGATGCACAAGGCAACGCCGTTGCGGTGCAACTTTATTTTGTCAAAACGGCCGCCAACACCTGGCAAGTGGTGGCTAGTCAGGACAACGGTGCCACCTTGCTGGCCGGTGGTGGTACCTTGAACTTTGGTGGCAACGGCACGCTTCCGGTGCCCGTGCCAGTGCTGACCAACATCACGATTCCGGCCGCCACGGCGCCCGCCACGGTACCGAGCACAGCGCTCAACATACCCGTCACGCTGGCAGACCAAGCCGACCAGCCTACCCTGACCCAGTTTGGTTCGCGCTTTGGCGTCTTTGCTCTCACCCAAGACGGTTATGCCCCCGGTGAGCTGACCTCGATCGACATCGCCGAGAACGGTGTGCTCATGGCACGCTACTCCAACGGCATTTCGCGCGCCGAAGGCCAGGTGGCCTTGGCCAATTTCCGCAACTTGCAGGGCTTGCAGCCGCTCAACGGCGGCTTCTGGGCCCAGACCTTTGCCTCGGGCGCCCCAACCACCGGCTCCCCACAACAAGGGGGGCTGGGCTTGCTGCGCCAAAATGCGCTCGAAGAATCGAACGTCGAACTGACCCAAGAGCTGGTCAACATGATGGTCGCGCAGCGCTTCTACCAAGCCAACGCGCAGACCATCCGCACCCAAGACCAGGTGTTGCAGACCCTGGTCAATATGCGCTGATGCCGCAAGCTGCGCACTAAACGCCAAGGAGCCCGAGCATGGACCGCATGATCTACCTCGCCCTGTCGGGTGCCAACGCGGCCATGCACCGCAAGCAGGCGCTCACGCACAACCTGGCCAACGTGAGCACCAACGGTTTTCGCGCCGAGATGTCCACCTTTCGCTCGGTGCCGCTGCGCGGCGAGGGCGCGAGCACGCGCGCCTTCGCGCTCGAAGCCACCGCCGGCCACCTCGACACCCCGGGGGCCATCAACCAGACCGGGCGCAACCTCGATGTGGCGGCCGCCGGGCGTGCCTTTTTTGCCGTGCAAGCGCTCGACGGCACCGAAGCCTACACCCGCGCCGGTGCCTTGCAGGTGTCGGCCCAAGGGCAGTTGGTGGGCGTCAATGGCTTGCCGATGCTCGACGACGGCGCGGCGCCGATCGCGGTGCCGGCCAACGCCCAAGTGATGATCGCCAGCGACGGCACGGTGAGCGCGCGCGTGGGCGAGGAGCCGCCGCAGGCGCTCGGGCGCCTCAAGCTGGTCACGCCCGACGACGCGGCGCAGCGCCTGGTGCGCGGCAACGACGGCCTGTTTCGCAGCGCCGACGGCGGCCCGCTGCCGGCAGACGCCACCGCCACCCTGATCGACGGCGCCCTTGAGGGCTCGAACGTGAACCCGGTCGAGGCCATGGTCGGCATGATCAGCGTCGCGCGCCAGTTCGAACTGCAACTGCGCATGTTGCAAAACGCCGAACGCAACGACCAAACCGCCGCCCGTCTGTTGAATATGCAGGGCTGAACCCGGCCCTTTGCACCCTAGGAGCACACCATGATCAACGCCTTGCAGATCGCCAGCACCGGCATGCGCGCGCAGCAAACCCAGCTCGACGTGATTTCGCACAACCTGGCCAACGTCTCGACCACGGGCTTCAAGCGCAGCAACGCCATGTTCGAGGACTTGATCTACCAAAACCTGCGCCAAGTCGGCGCCCCCAACGCCGAACAGGCCGAACTGCCCACCGGTTTGCAGCTCGGGCTGGGGGTGCGCACCGTGGCCACCGCGCGCACCTTCACCCAAGGCAGCTTGCAAAAGACCGAAAACCAGCTCGACGTGGCGATCAATGGCGACGGCTTTTTCCAGATCGAAATGCCCGACGGCAGCACCGCCTACACGCGCGACGGCAGCTTCAAGATCAGCGCCGAGGGCCGTTTGGTGAACAACAGCGGCATGCCGGTGATCGGCGCCGTGACCATTCCGCGCGATGCGCGCAGCGTCACCATCGGCGCAGACGGTCAGGTGTCGGTGCTGGTGGGCACCAACCCGGCGCCACAGCCAGCGGGCACGATCACGCTCGCCACCTTCATCAACCCGGCGGGGCTGGAGCCGCGCGGTCAAAACCTGTTCACCGAAACCGCGGCCTCGGGCGAGGCGGCCGTGGGCGCACCCGGCAGCGAAGGGCGCGGCCCGGTGCTGCAGGGCTTTTTGGAAAGCTCCAACGTGAATGTGGTGCAAGAGCTGGTGGCCATGATCCAGACCCAGCGCGCATTCGAACTCAACTCGCGCGCCGTCCAGACCTCGGACCAGATGCTGGCGCGGTTGGCGCAGATTTGAAGCGGGTTGAAGCGATGCCGCAACCGCGCCCTTGAACCCGACCGATCCACCGGAGTACGCACCATGAAGCCCCCACTGCCGCGCCGGCCCCTGCCGTTGCACCCTGTTGGCCCGGTTTGTAGCGGCGCACGCGGGTCGGTGCTGCTGGCGGCGCTGCTGGCGACCGTGGTTCTGAGCGGCTGCGAAACCCTGTCGCAAGTGCCCCGGGTCGACCTAGTGCCGGCACCACGCACCCTCGACTTCCCGCAGGCGCAAGCCGCACCGGCGGCACCGCTCAACGGCAGCCTGTTTGCTGCCGCCACCTTTCGCCCGGGCTTTGAAGACCACCGCGCGCGCCTGGTAGGCGATGTGCTCACGATCCAGATCAGCGAGCGCGTCAGCGCCACCCAAGAGAGCGCGACCACGGTCAACCGCAATTCGGAGCTCAGCGCCGGGGTGTCGGCTTTTCCGCTGGCGCGCGCACGCGAGCTCGGGCGCTTGCGCACCGCAGCCGAGACCGAAAACAGCTTCAACGCCGACGGCTCGACCGAGGCCACCCACACCTTTGCCGGCAGCATCACGGCGGTGGTGACGCAGGTGCTGCCCAACGGGCACCTGGTGGTGGTGGGCGAAAAACAGATCGGCGTGAACCAAAACGTGGATGTGCTGCAGTTTTCGGGTACGGTCGATCCGCGCACCATTCGGCCTGGGAATACGGTTCAGTCCACCCAGGTGGCCAATGTGCGCGTGCTCTCGCGTGGCCGTGGTGCGCAGGCCGATGCGCACACATTTGGCTGGTTGGCACGCTTCTTTTTAACGCTTATGCCGTTCTAAAGTTTTACACAATGGGCTCATTGGCTGCTGTTTGCAGCCGCATGCGCCGCACCGGAGTTTGTACGATGAACCGCCTACCCACCCCCCGAGCCACCCGGCCCCGCGTTGCTGCAGAGCCTCTGGGTGCGGTGTGGGCGCTGGGGCCAGCGCGCCGCCGCCTAGGGTTGGCTGGGCTGTCGCTCTGGGCCGCGCTGGTCGCGCTGGCCATGGGGCTGCTGGCCGCCGCCCCCCTGCACGCCAGCACGCGCATTCAAGACGTGGCCTCGGTGCAGGGCGTGCGCAGCAACCCCCTGACCGGCTATGGGCTGGTGGTGGGGCTCGATGGCACCGGCGACCAAGCGGCCCAAATGCCCTTTAGCGCCCAGTCGCTGCGCAACTACCTCGAGCAACACGGCCTGAGCCTGCCGCCGGGCGCCAACTTTCAGCCGCGCAACGTGGCCGCGGTGCTGGTCACGGCGCAGCTGCCGGCCTTTGCCCAGCCGGGGCAGGCCATCGATATCACGGTGTCGTCGATCGGCAATGCGCGCTCGCTGCGCGGCGGCACCCTCATCACCACGCCCTTGCGCGGCGTCGATGGCCAGATTTACGCCTTGGCGCAGGGCAATTTGATCGTCGGTGGCGCCGGGGCTGCAGCCGCCGGCGCCCAGGTGGTGATCAACCACTTGAGCGTGGGCCGCATCCCGAACGGCGGCCAGGTCGAGCGCAGCGTGCCCACGCCCTTTTTGCTCGGCACCACCATCGACCTGAACCTGAGCGCAGCCGATTTTCAGACCGCGCGCCGGGTGGCCTTGTCGATCAACCAAGCCAAGGGCGCGGGCACGGCGCAAGCGCTCGACGGCCGCGTGGTGCGCTTGCGCGCCCCCACCGACCCCAACGAGCGCGTGGCCTTTTTGGCCGACATCGAGCAGCTGCCGCTGCAGCTGGCGCCGCCCACGGCGCGCGTGGTGGTGAACTCGCGCACCGGCTCGGTGGTCATGAACCAGAGCGTGACCTTGGCCCCGGCGGCGGTGGCGCACGGCAGCCTCACGGTCACCATCCGCGTCACGCCGCAAGTGGCGATGCCACCGCCGTTCGCGCCGCCCGGCACGCCACCGGTGGTGGTCGAACAGGCCGAGGTGCAGATCGGCCAAGAGGGCGGGGCGCTGATCCAACTGCCTGCCAGTACCCAATTGAGCGAGGTGGTGCGCGCCCTCAACGCCATGGGGGCCACGCCCATGGACTTGGTCTCGATTCTGCAAGCCTTGCGCGCGGCCGGCTCGCTGCGCGCCGAACTCGAGGTGATCTGAGCATGAACCTCCAGCCTGCCGCTGCCTCGGGCGCTGCACTGGTGCTGGCGCAGCAGCGCGGGCTGGCCGCCGACAGCAATTCGCTCAACCAACTCAACCAGCTGGCTGGGCGCGACAGCCGCGCCGCCATCCGCGAGACCGCGCGCCAGTTCGAGGCCCTGTTCATGCGCGAACTGCTCAAGAGCATGCGCGAAGCGACGATGAGTACCGGACTGATGGGCGACGAAGCCGGTGGCTTGGGCAGCCAGTTGCTCGACGAGCAATGGGCGGTCAAGCTCACCGGCCTGCCCAGGGGCTTGGGTGAAATGATCGAACGCCAACTGATGCAACAAACCCAGGGCGCGCAGGAGCCTGCCAGCGCCGGCCCGGCTGCGGCCCATGCGCCCGCTGCTGCCGTTGCCGCGCGGCCGCCGTTTGTCACCCCGAGCCAAGCCCAAGCCAGCTTCGTGGCCCAGCACCGCCAGGTGGCGCAGCAAGTGGAGCGCGAGAGCGGCATCCCGGCCAGTTTCATGATCGGCAAGGCCGCGCTCGAGACCGGCTGGGGCCGCAGCCCGATCCGCAACGCCGACGGCTCCGACAGCTTCAACCTGTTTGGCATCAAAGCCACACCGGGCTGGCGCGGGCGCGTGGCCGAGGTCATGACCACCGAGTACGTCAACGGCGAGCCGCAGCGCATGGTGCAGCGCTTTCGCGCCTACGACAATGCCGTCGATGCCTTTCGCGACTACGCGCGCTTGATCGGGCGCAGCCCGCGCTACGCCGAAGTGATGCAAAACCTGCACTCGCCCCATGCCTTTGCCCGTGAGGTGCAAGAGGCCGGCTACGCCACCGATCCGCGCTACGCCGCCAAGCTCGAGCGCGTGATCAATGCCACCATCAACGTCAAGCGGGCCTTGGGCTAAGCGGAGGCTGCCATGAGTTTTAACATCGGTGTCAGCAGCTTATTGAGCAATCAAGCCGCCTTGCAGGTGGTGGGGCACAACATTGCGAACGCCAACACGCCCGGCTTTTCGCGCCAAACCGTGAGTTTGCAACAGGTGCCGGGGCAGCAGTTTGGCAACGGCTACTTTGGCCGCGGGGTGCAGGTGGCGGGGGTGGAGCGTGCCTTCAACCAATTCCTCACGCGCGAAGCCAACCTCACGGCTGCGGCCTCCGAAGCCTCCAAGCTGCGCTATCAGCGCTTGCAGGCACTCGAAGCCTTGTTTCCCATGGGCGCTTCCGGTCTGGGGCAGCAGCTCAATGGCTTCTTGAACTCGTGGGCCGACGCCGTGGCCTCACCCACCAATCAGACCGCGCGCGGCGTCGTGCTCACGCGCGCCGACGATCTGGCGCGGCGCCTCAATGGCAGCGCCGAACAGCTCGAGCAGTTGCGCGCTACCGCCCGCACCCAACTCGACGCCAGCCTGACCCAAATCAACCAGCTGAGCACCGGCATGGCAAACATGAACCAGCGCATCGTCGATGGTTTTGCCGCCGGGGTGCCGCCCAACGACTTGCTCGACCAGCGCGACCGGCTGCTGGCCGACTTGAACCGCATCGTCCAAGTGCACACCCTAGAGGCCGACGACCGTTCGATGACGGTGTTCGTCGGTGGCAGCATGCCGCTGGTGGTGGGTTCGCGCGCCACGGCGCTGGTGGGCTCCGAAAGCATCAGCCCCGATGGCCGCTACACGGTGGGCTTTGGCAATGCCGCCACCGTGCTCAACGACGACTTGATCGGTGGCGGTGCGCTGCGCGGGGCCCTGAGCTTTTTCAACGACGATGTGGCTGGCGTGAGCAACCAGCTCGGCCGCATGGCCCTGGCCACGCTCGAGCTGACGAACCGCCAGCACCGCCAGGGTCTGGATGCGAATGGCAACCCGGGGCAGGATTTCTTCCGGCCCCTTGCAGCCAGCTACTGGAGCCAGGCCGTGGTGCCGGTGCTCAACACCGTGGTTCCGCCGACGGCGCTGGACGTGAGCATGGGCATAGACCCAGCGCCAGATGCCCCAACGCAGTTTCAAGCCTCGGACTACCGCATCACTTTTACTGGAGCCGGCGCCGGCAGCCTGACCCGCTTGAGCGATGGCCACAGCGTCCCCTTCACCGCCCCGGCCACCGACTTGACCTTGGATGGCCTGCGCTTTGGCGGTTTAAACACAGGGGCGGCGGGCACCGAAGTGCTGCTGCGGCCGTTTCGGGGTGCGGCTGCTGCCATGGCGGTGAACCTGACTTCGCCCTCGCAACTGGCTTTGTCCAGTCCGGTGGTGGCCGTGGCGGTGGCAGGCAATTCGGGCAATCTGCAAGTGGAGGCCTTGCACCGACCTGCCGGGCAGGCGCCGCCGTTTGCGCTGCCAGCGACGATCAACTTTGTCGCCGGCGGTTACACCATCAACGCTGGGCCGGTGCAAGCCTTTGGCTCGGGCCAGGCGATAGTGGGCAGCGGTTTTGCCCTTACTCTGCGCGGCGCTCCCACCGTGGGCGACAGCTTTGTGGTGCGTGCGCCGCTGGCCGGTGAAGACCTGCGCCAAAACGCCGGCAACGGCCAAGCGCTGCTGGCGCTGCGCGACTTGGCGGCCATCGACGGTTTTAAACTCTCGGACGGCTACATTCCGGTCTTTAGCGCCGTGGCGGCCAATCTGCAACTGGCGCAAACCGATGCTGAGTTCCATTCCCGGCTGGCGCTCAACGCCGAGGGTGCGCGCGCCAACCAGGCCGGCGTCAACCTCGACGAAGAAGCGGCGCGGTTGTTGCAGTTTCAGCAAGCCTACCAGGCCAGTGCGCGCTATCTGCAGAGCATCCAGTCGATTTTTGACACCTTGCTGGCCAGCTTTGGCCGCTAAAGGAGCCAGACCATGGGCATTACCCGCGTTGCCACCGCCCACGCTTTTGAGGCCAGCATCACCCGCATCGGTCAGCGCAGCGCCGAGCTCACCGAACTTCAAGACCAGCTCTCGGCCGGCAAGCGCGTGCTGCGCGCCAGCGACGACCCGGTGGCCGCCACCCTGGCCGAGCGCGAGCACAACCGGCTCTTGCGCACCGAGGCCGACACGCGCGCGCTCGAGCGCTCGCGCTCCAGCCTGCAACTGGCCGAGGGCGCAGTGGGCCAGATGGGCGCGCTGTTGGGGCGTTTTCAGGAGCTGCTGGTGCAGGGCAGCAATTCGGTGCTGACCGAAAGCGACCGGCGCACCATCAGTCTCGAGATGCGCGGCCTGCGCGACCAGTTGCTGAACCTCGCCAACGTGCAAGACGCCGAGGGCAACGCCTTGCTCGGGGGGCTGGGCGTGACGCACGCCAGCGGCCGGCCGTTCGAGCAAGTCGGGCCGCCGACCAGCGTCACGCCGCACCTGCTGGCCGGACAGGCGGCGGCGACCGAAGTCGGGCTGCCCAACCGCGTCGATGGCGATTTTGCGCTGCGCAACCTGGCCTCGGTCGACCCCGATGTGGTCGGCAACACCGACCTGTTTGCCATCATGCAGCGCGCCATCGACAGGCTCGAAGACCCGGCCTTGAGCACCAGCGCGCGCTCGGCGGCGCTGGCGCACGCCATCGCCGACTTGCAGACTGGCCAAGACCGCTTGCTGCTGGTGCGCGGGCGCTTGGGCGAATTGCTGCAACGCGCCGACAGCATCGGCAGCCTGCTGCAAGACCGCTCGGTGGCCGGGCAGCAGGCGCTGTCGCAGCTCACCGACCTCGACATGGTGCGTGCGATCTCCGAGTTCCAGACGCGCCAGATGGGCTTGCAGGCAGCGCTGCAGTCGTATGGTCAGGTGCAGCGTTTGTCGCTGTTTCAGTTCATCGCCTAGGGTCGCCGCCGTAGCCGCCACCACCCGCGTGCTTTGTGTGGCGCACAAAAAAAGCCGACAGGCGCAAACCTGTCGGCTATAGCGTTAGGACCAAGCCCTAAGCTGATGGGTGCAGGGCACCAGCGAGCGTCCCCCAAGGGCCTAAAGGCCGCAGGGGACGCTGTAGGCTTACATGTCCATGCCGCCCATGCCGCCCATACCACCCATGCCGCCGCCCGGCATGGCCGGTGCGTCGTCTTTGGGGGCTTCGGCCACCATGGCCTCGGTGGTCAGCATCAGCGCCGCCACCGACGCGGCGTTTTGCAGCGCCGTGCGGGTGACCTTGGTCGGGTCCAGAATGCCCATGTCGATCATGTCGCCATAGGTGTCGTTGGCGGCGTTGAAGCCGTAGTTGCCTTTGCCGGCCAGCACCGAGTTGACGACCACGCTGGGCTCGCCACCGGCGTTGGCGACGATGATGCGCAGCGGCTCTTCGACCGCGCGCAGCACCAGCTTGATACCGGCTTCTTGGTCGGCGTTGTCGCCCTTGACCGCGCCGATGGCTTGGCGTGCACGCAGCAGCGCCACGCCGCCGCCGGCCACAATGCCTTCTTCCACGGCCGCGCGGGTGGCGTGCAGCGCGTCTTCGACGCGGGCTTTCTTCTCTTTCATCTCAACTTCGGTGGCGGCACCGACCTTGATCACCGCCACGCCGCCGGCCAGTTTGGCCACGCGCTCTTGCAGCTTCTCGCGGTCGTAGTCGCTGGTGGCTTCTTCGATCTGGATGCGGATCTGCTTGACGCGCGCTTGGATGTCGTCTTCAGCACCGGCACCGTCGATGATGGTGGTGTTTTCTTTGCCCACTTCGATGCGCTTGGCTTGGCCCAGATCGGCCAGCGTGACCTTCTCGAGCGTCAGGCCGACTTCTTCGGCGATCACTTTGCCGCCGGTCAGGATGGCGATGTCTTCCAGCATCGCTTTGCGCCGGTCGCCAAAGCCCGGGGCCTTGACGGACACGACCTTGAGGATGCCGCGGATGGTGTTGACCACCAGCGTGGCCAGCGCCTCGCCTTCCACGTCTTCGGCAATGATCAGCAGCGGGCGGCCGGCCTTGGCCACGGCTTCGAGCGTGGGCAGCAGGTCGCGGATGTTGCTGATTTTCTTGTCGAACAACAGCACGAAGGGGTTGTCGAGCAGCGCCGCTTGTTTTTCTGGGTTGTTGATGAAGTAGGGCGAGAGGTAGCCGCGGTCGAACTGCATGCCTTCGACGATGTCGAGTTCGTTGTCCAAGCTCTTGCCGTCTTCAACCGTGATCACGCCTTCTTTGCCGACCTTGTCCATCGCCTTGGCGATGATGTCGCCGATGCTGGCGTCGGCGTTGGCCGAGATCGCGCCCACTTGAGCGATTTCTTTGCTGGTGGTGGTGGGCTTGGAGGCTTTCTTCAGCTCTTCGACCAGGGCGGTGACGGCCTTGTCGATGCCGCGCTTGAGGTCCATCGGGTTCATGCCGGCGGCCACGTACTTCATGCCTTCGCGCACGATGGCTTGGGCCAGCACGGTGGCGGTGGTGGTGCCGTCACCGGCGTTGTCGCTGGTCTTGGAAGCGACTTCCTTGACCATCTGCGCGCCCATGTTTTGCAGTCTGTCCTTGAGCTCGATCTCTTTGGCCACCGAGACACCGTCTTTGGTCACGGTGGGGGCGCCGAAGCTGCGCTCGAGCACCACGTTGCGGCCTTTGGGGCCCAGGGTCACTTTCACGGCGTTGGCCAGGATGTTCACACCCTCGACCATGCGGGCGCGGGCTTCGCCGCCGAAAATCACGTCTTTTGCTGCCATTTGTTGCTATCCTTAAAATGTGTGGGGGTGAATGGGGCGCGCTTCAGCGCACGACGACCGCGAACAGGTCGTCTTCTTTCATGACCAGCAGCTCGTCGCCATCGACCTTGACGGTCTGGCCGCTGTACTTGCCAAACAGCACGCGGTCACCGACCTGCACGCTCAGGGCTTTGGTTTCGCCTTTGTCGTTGGTCTTGCCCGGGCCGACGGCCAGCACTTCACCTTGGTCGGGTTTTTCGGCGGCGTTGTCGGGAATCACGATGCCCGAAGCGGTTTTGGTTTCCTGTTCCAAGCGCTTGACGATCACGCGATCGGCGAGGGGGCGAAGTTTCATGGGTTCTCCTGTCACAAAAAAGGCACACACAAAGGTGCGGTTGCTACGAAAGTCGTGGGGGCCGGCTGCGGCTGCCACTAGGGGTAGGGGCAGATCACTGGCCGAGTCTGTTGTTAGCACTAACCACCAACGAGTGCTAATGATAAGGGCGCGGCGCCGCTTTTCAAGGGGGGTAGCGAAAATCTACGCTTCGGCTTGCGGCCACAGCCCGGCCAAGCGCTCGCGCGGCCAGCCGGTCTGGCGCTGCAGCAGCGCCCAGTCGAAGCCCGGCCCGGGGTCGGCCTTGCGCCCGGGGGCGATGTGCTGGTGCCCGGCCACGTGCTCGATCGGGTAGCGCGTTGCCAGCTCGAGGCACAGCGCGGCCAGCGTTGGGTACTGGGCTGGCTCGAAGGGCTCGCCCTCTAGGCCTTCGAGCTCGATGCCGATCGAAAAATCGTTGCAGTTGGGCCGGCCCTGCCATTGCGAGGCCCCGGCGTGCCAGGCACGGCGCTCGCAATCCACAAACTGCAGCAGCTCGCCGCAGCGGCGGATGAAGTAGTGCGCCGACACCTGCAGGCCCCGGATCGATTCGAAATAGGGGTGCGCGTTCCAGTCCAGCGTGCCGGCAAACAGCTCCTCGACCTGCGGGCCGCCGTACTGCCCCGGCGGCAGGCTGATGGAGTGCAACACCAGCAGCGTGATGCGTGCCCCCGGCGGGCGGGCGCCGTGGTGCGGGCTGGGGCAGCGGCGGGGCATGGGCACGGTGGTCGTGGAGG
>Ga0209616_1000038_pt1 | contig 36756 bp, 37 predicted proteins | sample FlocCalmetaG_FD_184153 | JGI IMG/M metagenome (GOLD analysis project Ga0209616, IMG submission 184153) | Freshwater bacterial and archeal communities from Indian Creek, Illinois, USA - Floc-Cal metaG (SPAdes) (version 2) | ecosystem: Environmental > Aquatic > Freshwater > Unclassified ...
TGATATATAGCCGTTTGCATGCTTTTATTATATCATGTTTTAGGCTGATTTACAACCTATTTGTTGCATATTTTGTAGTTTTTTGCTATTTTGGACTGGTGTTTTCACACAGTCTGCCGTCCCCTTGTCACATAAGAAATTCTCTTGACAACTGTTTTGACAAGCGTTATAATGATAACGATTATCAGATTCAATATATTCTGTGAAAGGGTGGTTATGATGTGATAAAGCAAGAGCCGGCATGATGCAGGTTTTGTGCGGGGAAGAAAATTTCAATCAATGCAATAAATCTTTAGTTATGCATTGCAGTAAGCGGATTTTTCCGCTAATATTAGTATAAATTTTGATGAGGTGAAGAAAATGAAAAATAACAAACGCATATTTTTGAAAATTACAGCACTAATCGCTGCGATAATTTTGATTGCCACTTCAGGTGCGTCTTTATTATCAGCCTCCGCTTCAACGCCGCCTATTCGGATAGTTTTAGACGGAGTAAACCTGAATCTGGACGTTCATAGTGTCAGAAACCGCGTTATGCTTCCTTACCGCGAGATAGCTGAACGATTGGGTGCGCAGGTTACATGGGATCCCGGTACAAGAAGCGTTTCGGTGACTTTGGGTAATACTTCTGTGTCATTGACCGTTGATAATACAAACGCGACCGTAAACGGACGGAATGTAACATTAGATGTAGCACCTGTGCTTGTGGGTGGAAGAGTTTTTGTTCCGCTAAGATTCTTGGCGTCTGAGCTTGGCTTCCGAGTCGCCTGGAGATCTGCTACAAGAACTGTGGCTTTAACCCGTATTCCTCCGCTTACTGTTAATGTAGTGCTGCCGGATGGCGTGCCCGCCTTAAGTATGGTCCGCCTTCTTAATGATAGGCCTTCAATGGGTGCTAATGTTACGGTTAATTACGAGATAGTCAGATCGCCTGATCTTCTGGCGGCAAGGGTTGTCTCAGGCGAAGCAGATATCGCCGTTGTTCCGACTAATCTGGCAGCGGTACTTCATAACCGCAACACCGGCTTCAGGCTTGCGGCTTCAACCATTTGGGGAGTGCTTTATCTGGTCAGCAATGAAAATATAAAAAGCTGGGAAGATCTCCGGGGCAAGACTATTCATACTTTCGGCAGAGGACTTACTCCCGATATTGTTTTTAGATACCTTCTTGCCGAGAATAATATAAACCCCGAACGTGACGTGACTTTAAACTACTTAGGCAGCGGAACGGAGCTTGCTCAAGCGATGATCGCGGGACGAGTGCATACCGCCATTATACCGGAACCCGCGCTAACACAGGTCTTGACAAGAAGACAGGACTTATCCGTAGCCCTTGATCTTCAAAAAGAATGGGGAGACGCGACAGGTCTTGCTGACAGCTATCCACAGGTTTCAATTATCATAAGCGGCAGGCTTATCGATAATAACCCGGAATTTGTACGCAGATTTCTGCAGGAAGTTGAGCAAAGCGTTGTATGGCTTAACGCAAACCCGAAAACAGCGGGAACATGGGCTGAAGAGCTTCAAATAGGCTTGACTGCTGCGGTTGTTGAACAAGCGATTCCAAGAAGCAATATCCGTTTCGTACCCGCTATAAGGGCAAGACGAGCTATTGAGCAATATTTAAAGGTGCTTTTCGACTTTGCACCTGAATCTATAGGGGGTCGTTTGCCCGGTGAAAACTTTTATCACGCGAGATAAACTTTATGCCCTTGCGGCAATTCTTTTGATCCTGATTATATGGGATCGCCTTTCATATGCAGTGGGGGCGGAAGTCTTACTTCCCACCCCCGCTCAAACATTTCGCGAACTTATTAAAATTATAAATTCAGGGACATTCTGGCAGGCCATTTTGAGCACAACCGTCAGAAGCATGGTAGGTTTTTTTCTGACGTTGTTTGTCGCAGCCCTTTTTGCCGTCCTTGCCGGCGTTTTGAAACCGCTTTACTATCTTTTTGAGCAGCTGGTATTGATCGCGAAAGCCGCTCCGCCAATATCTATTGTGCTGCTTGCGCTAATTTGGCTTGGAAGCGAAATATCCCCCGTGCTTGTGGGCTTTTTAGTAATTTTCCCGATAATATACACTAATATTGTCACAGGCATCGGAGATGTTGACCGAAGACTTCTCCAGATGGCTCAAGTATACAAAATAAGCGGCTTCAGAAAGGTGACGGGTATATATCTGCCTTCGATAATGCCATATGTTTTGGCGGCATGCTCAACTGCGCTAGGGCTAAATTTGCGCGTTGTGATAATGGCTGAGGTCTTAAGCCAGCCTCAGATCTCAATAGGCACCAGCCTGCATTCGGAAAGAATTTTCTTGAACACAGCGGGAGTTTTCGCCTGGACACTTACAGCGATAGCTATTGCCGCCATTTTTGATGTTGGTATGGATCTTTTGAAGCGCAAAACCATACAATGGAAATGAGGTCCTCTATTGTCTGCCACTAAAATTATGAAAATAAAAAATCTCACCCATGTTTTCAAAAGCGCAAAACGGGTGCCTCCGCTTACCGTTTACGACGACTTCCACATGGATATCCCCGAGGGTAAGGTGACATGTGTAATGGGTCCTTCAGGATGCGGCAAGACCACTCTTTTAAATATTATATGCGAACTCGCAAAGCCTCAAAACGGTGAATTCATCGGATTTGAAGGCAAGGCTGTTTCCTGTATCTTTCAGGAGCCAAGACTGCTACCATGGAAGACTGTATCCCAAAACATTGATTTTGTCATTAAGGATCTTTTCCCTAAAAAAGTACGTGAAGAAAAGATCAAAAAATATCTAGATATGGTGGAGCTTTCTTCGTTTGAATCTTATTGGCCCGCCAAGTTAAGCGGAGGGATGAAGCAGCGTGTCGGCATCGCGCGCGCTTTTGTATACCCATCGAATCTGCTTTTAATGGACGAACCTTTCAAAGGGCTTGACCTGCAGCTTAAAATATCACTGCTTAATTCGTTTAACCTTCTTTGGAAAAACGACGGACGCACTGTTATATTCGTTACGCATGACCCGGACGAAGCTCTTTATCTTGCCGATGAAATCTGTATTCTATCCCCTCTTCCCGCCAAGCTGCTCGACAGAATCAAAATCGACCTTCCGCGCGGCGAAAGGCGATATGGCGAGGGTATGCGTGATATTAAGGAAAAACTGTTCGACCGCATCGGCCTTCCGGGGGATCGTGAGGAATGCGTTTGAGTATCTGCAGAGCAACAATCGAAATATGTGATAATGAAATTTTTCTTAAAAGCAAATGTTCCGGCTGCAGACAATGCTTGAAGCAATGCCCCGCGGCGCGGCATATGAACGAATCGCCGCAGAGCATAATGAGCTGCGGCTGCATATCTTGCGGCAAATGCCTGGATGCTTGTCCTTTTCATACAATCGATTATAGGGATGATACGCTCTCCTTCATTGAAGACCTTAAAAAGGGTGAAAAAATATCCCTCCTGGTTGCCCCTGCTGTACTAAGACATTTCTCTTCTCCTGAAAAACTATTCGGTTTTTTAAAGCTTTTAGGAGTAGAGTCGATCCATAATGTAATTCTGTACGCAGATATCGCTATCTGGGCATATGTAGAGCAATTGCGCCGTAATCCGGGAACCGGCTTTATTGCGTCTCCATGCGCTGCGATTATAAGATACATCCAATTACATAAGCCAATGCTTCTAAAGCATGTTATGCCGGTATACAGCCCGATGCAGTGTACTGCCATTTTTCTTAAGAAATATGCACAAGCGAAAGGAAAGCTTGCATTTCTCTCGCCTTGCATTGCAAAACGGACTGAAATGCGTTCAATCGGATGCTCGACGGTCTCTTACAATATCACGATCGGTCGCTTAAAAAAATATATTATGGATCATAGTATTGATATCGAACGCCATTTCGCTTCGGGTTTTGACGACTTAAAAAGCGGAGACGGAGTGACGCTGGGTCTTTATGGGGGCGTAAGCGAAAGCATCGCTGCGCATATTCCATCTTTAAGCTATACAAAAGTCTGCGGAGCGAACAAGGCTTATGATTTTCTTGAAAAATATGCAACCTCATCTCAAAACGGCGTACAACTCCCTGATATGTCCGAAGTCTATAATTGCGAAGATCCATGCGATGGCGGCCCGGGATGCGGAAAGCTCTGCCCTAAACCTGATACAGAAAAAAAATCCTCTAACGATAAGCCAAATACAATCGGTTATGCGACAAAGTATTCCCTTTCAAAAAAAGTTTTTGCCGAATTTGATATGAGTTTAGATATCGCAGATTTTTTAGCGGATTACAGTAGTGCCTACTAAAAGGAGATGAAAACTTTGGATGCGATCTATATTACTGACAACGGTACTCCCCTCAGCATAAATTATAATGACCTAATAAAATATCACGGACGGTCATATATTGCCGGAGTTGCCATGGCATATAAAATGATGCAGCTTGCGTTTGGCAAGCTTGGTTCCGGCGAAACAATATCACGCGAGAAACTAGAATTCAGGATAGCTGTGAACGGTCCGGGTATAATTGACGCCATCGAGATGGTAAGCCGCGCAAAAACGCGTGGCACTCTGAAGATTGATCAAAACATAGCCTCAAGACTTGACGCTCCTGATGCCGCCGACGGACAGGGAGGCAAATATTACTTCGAAATAATCCATAATGAAGACATGATCCTACTAACCCTGAAAAAAGGCCTTATCCCCAGTGAATTCATTGATATCTCAAACAAATATCATGCCGGCACCATAACTTGCGACGAGAAGATCCGCCTTAAGGAATTAAAGGAACTTCTTGCGGAAAGTATTATACATACCCCTCCGGCTGACTTGTTCTATGTATCAAAGCCATCTACTTCGCAATAATGGGGGCGGTTCTATCAACGAGACAGCCCTCTGACTGAATAACATCAGCATTTATCACAATGAAAAAATATATTGACAAAATAAGTGTTTTAGTTGATAATTATTATTATCTAATAAACTAAAGGAGGAAATAACATGTCACTTATAGGAACCATAGTAAAACAATTCAAGGCCAGCGCATTTAAAGACGGCAAATTTTTCACTGTCAGCGACGAGGATTTTAAAGGCCACTGGAGCGTAGTTTGCTTCTATCCGGCGGATTTCACATTCGTATGCCCAACAGAGCTTGAGGACCTTCAAAACGAGTATGAAAATCTCAAAGCCTTAGGAGCCGAGGTTTACGCTGTTTCTACAGACACTCATTTTTCACATAAAGCCTGGCATGACTCATCCCCCGCGATAAGTAAGATAAAATACGCTATGATAGGCGATCCTTCGCATGTTATCTCTCGCAATTTCGAAGTACTCATCGAATCAGCAGGCCTTGCGGACCGCGGAACATTTATAGTCGACCCGGACGGCGTCATTCAGGCGGTTGAAATCAACGCCGGCGGAATAGGTCGTGACGCTAGTTCTCTTATCAATAAAATAAAAGCCGCTCAATATATCCGCAAACACCCGAACGAAGTCTGCCCCGCCAAATGGCATGAAGGCAGCGAAACATTGATACCGGGGCTTGATTTAGTGGGGAAAATTTAATAAATTACAATCAACGTAACGGAGGATGCTATGTTTCTTGACGACAATCTTAAGTCACAGCTAAAACAATATCTCAATCTTTTGGAGAGCGAAATCGTTCTAAAGGTAAGCATCGCTTCAGATATCGCTTCTTTGGAACTGCAAGCTTTGATAGACGAGATTTCAGCCGCATCGGAAAAAATAAAGGTTGAATATGTATCTTTGCCGAGAACTCCCAGCTTCAGCATCAGCCGTTTAGGAGAAAATACCGGCATTACGTTTTCGGGCGCGCCATTAGGGCATGAGTTTTCTTCGCTGGTACTTGCGCTTTTGCAAGCCAGCGGAAGGCCGCCCAAGGAAGACCCGGAAATAATAGATCGGATTCGCAAGTTAAAAGGCGAATACCGATTTGAAACATTCGTGAGCTTAAGCTGCCACAACTGCCCTGACGTGGTTCAGGCGCTCAATCTTATGAGCATACTCAATCCCAATATTTCCAATGTCACCATAAATGGCGCAGTTTTCACAAAGGAAGCCGAAGAAAGAAATGTGATGGCTGTACCGTCGGTATTTTTAAACGGCGAATTCTTTGAAAGCGGTCGTATGGATCTTGAGCAGATCCTCTCAAAACTCGGTGGAGAAAAAGACGCTTCCTATTTTGAGCAGAAAGAGCCTTATGACATTTTGGTTGTCGGAGGCGGACCCGCAGGAGCTGCCGCTGCAATCTATGCCGCCAGAAAAAACTTGCGTACAGGAATCGCAGCCGAGAGGTTTGGCGGTCAGGTAAAGGAAACTCTTGGCATTGAAAACTTCATAAGCGTGTCTTATACCGAAGGACCTAAGCTTGTAGCCAGTCTAGAGGAGCATGTCAAATCCTACAATATTGATTTAATGACTGCACAGCGCGCCAAAAGCCTTAGAAAAAACGAGCTGCTTGAAGTCGAACTTGAAAACGGAGCGATTTTAAAGAGCAAAACGGTGATCATCTCTACCGGAGCGCGTTGGAGAAGCCTTAACATTCCGGGAGAAAAGGAGTTTAAAAACAAAGGTATAGCCTATTGCCCGCATTGCGACGGCCCGATATTTAAGGACAAAGATGTCGCGGTGATAGGCGGAGGCAATTCGGGAGTCGAAGCAGCGATAGATCTGGCGTGCATCGCCAATCACGTTACATTGCTCGAGTTCCTGCCTGATCTTAAAGCCGATGCGGTGTTGCAAAAACGCCTTTACAGTCTCTCAAATGTGACAGTGCTTAAGAATGTCAATGCAACGGAAATAAAAGGTAATGACAAAGTAAACGGCTTAACTTACATGGAACGCGACACCAAGGTGGTAAAACATCTTAATCTACATGGAGTTTTCATACTTATAGGTCTTGTACCGAATACCGAATGGCTGAAAGATACGGTAAACAGAAACTGGATGGGAGAAATCGTCGTCGATAAAAACGGCGCAACAAGCTTGCCCGGCGTCTTTGCTGCAGGCGACTGCTCTGACACGGCCTACAAACAAATAATTATTTCGATGGGCACAGGGGCAACTGCGGCGTTAGGAGCATTTGAGTACCTTATGAGAAATTACCTTTGATATTGTCAAGGGTTTCTTCCATTGTTCGCTATATTATGATATTATTCGACTGCTAATAATATGTTGTAGCGATTATTTTTTTTTTGGAGGAATGTCTTATGTTCAAGCAATCAATAAAACTTAGGCTTATGCTTTTTTCTGTGCTACTGGTCGTTATTTTTTCGGGATTAATGATCTTTAGGATTACCGATAGTTTGCATTCATTCAATGACTTAAGGCAAAATGTGGATAATGTTACGGCCGGGCTTGTCTATATCAACAACGCTTCTGTCGCGTTTAATCGTATCCGTGTTGATGTTCGGGATTTCATAATCACCTCTGACGATCGGGCTGTGCTTAAAAACCGAATCTCATCGCTTATCGATATTCTCAACGGACATGTCGCATCTTTAGATGAAATTTCGCCAAATGATGCCATAAAGTCGACGATGAATTTATTAAAAGAAAATCTACTACTCTTTTACGATATTGGCGGTAGAATAATGGTTGCCCGCGACGCAGGCGATTTGGATCAATCGTTGAAAATATTAAACGAGGAGTATATTACGACATCCAATGCAATAATAACCAATTTCGCCAACCTTGCTTCTTTGTATGAGTCTAGTTCTCAAGATGCAAGCATGTACATACAAGAGCTTGCGCTGCGATCAACTATTGCGTCGATACTGGCCTCAGGTCCTGCGATAGCACTATTCATAGGCTTAGTAATATATTTGAGCAAAGTAATAGTTTCACCGGTTGTTAAAATTTCAAAGGAAGTCAAAAAGCTAGCGCAAGGCGATCTTGTACTTAAAAAAGAAAGTATTAGGGCTAAATTTGAAGCAGGCAGCCTTTGGAGCAACCTTGTCAATTCCGTCGAGCGAATCCGCGAAGTAATATTTTCCATATCGGATATAACCTCAACCGTTGAAACAGCCATAAAGGGAATACGTGATACTTCCTCCCAGACTGCGGAAAGCGCAGCGATGATTGCCGAAAACTCCCAGAACGTGGTTGAAATGCTTAGCGATACACGCAAACTTATATCACAGGGAGTTTCCGATATGAAGTCAGCCATGGAGAAAATGAATGAAACAACGAATGTCTTAAATGATATGAATAAAGACGCAAAGCATATGAATCAAATGTCTTCGGAGAGTTCAGATAAAATTAACCTGACTGTAAACGAGATGAACGAAGCCCGGCAAAAAAGCGGAGAAGTTGCTCAAATCAGCTCGAGGCTTTATCAGAGTTCTGAAAAAATCAAGGACATAACTACTACAATGTCATATGTTTCCAATCAGATTAATCTACTTGCTCTTAACGCATCTATTGAAGCCGCTCGCGCGGGTGAAGCTGGTCGTGGTTTTGCTGTGGTGGCGCGTGAAGTCAGAAAGCTCGCTGAGCAAACAGGTGCTTCGATATCGGAGATCAATAGCATTACACAGCTTTTTGCAGATGAAATCAATGCAATTCAAAAAGCATCCCAAGATAATGTAATGAAAATGCAGGAAAGCATGAAACTTGTATCAGATACAAGAACGCTCGTCGATGAGAATACTCGCTTTTCGGAAGCCATAAAAGAAATTTCGGCTAATTTGAGCGCTACCTTCGGGGAGTTGGTTAAGCTTACGAGCAAAACGAGCACGAGCATCAGCGAGATCGATAAAAACTCCATAGAAATTTTAGGCAGCGTTTCTGAGTTCGCAGCAGCGACTCAACAGCAGATGGCTTCCGCGCAAGAGATGACGGCAACCGTTGAGGCAATTGAAGAAAGCGTACAGGTTCTTACTGAGAAAACGAAGCATTTCAAAACCTGAACATGCATTACAAGTGTATGACAAGGGGACGGGGTTAGTGTCATGCGTTCAAGAGTCATACTCATACGCACATTTACTTCAAACATAACACAAACGTCTTTTTGATAAAAATTGCAAAATAGGTGTTTGTGTCAGTAACCCCGTCCCCTCGACATGTCGTCATTCGATTGTTTCTATGTATGCCTTTATTTCAGAAATGAATTTTTTAACATCAAAAAGGTTGTTTTGCAAAATATCAAACAATTCCTCGTCATTTATCAAATGATAAAGATGCACGAGCCTATTTCTGTATCCTGCCATATCAATCAAAGCAATAGCCAATCCCTCCGAAATGATCCTCTTATCGCCTAAATATTTGGCAATCGATTTATATTCAGTCGCGAGATCAGTACCACCCTTTTTGGCTGCAATATGTCTGCCAATATCAAATATAGACTCCAAAGTGCGTCTTAGATAACTTTCTGCAGCGGCAACCATATCTTTATGCTTTAAAAAGTCGTTCTTTGGGATATTACTTAGCCTCTGCATTTGTGTCAGATAATCGGCAATAAGCTCAAGTCTTCCTGAAATAAGGAATTTGTTTATCACTCAATAATCCTCCAATAATTCATTGTAATACATCTTAAGGTAAGGCGCAAAGTCGCAAGCCCTTCGAAGTATGTCCTCCTCATAAAGTTCTTTTTCAGCCTGGTCCTTAGTATAAACACAAATACCTTTAAGCGCCTCGGCTTGGAAAATAGAATGATTTTCTTCCAAAAACACCAAATCCAGTCTATATGGTAAAAACACATCCTCAAGATCGTTGTACAATTTGCCGTAAAGTCTTGCTCTAAACAATCCATCGGGAATCTGCTTAGAAAACACCACTCCGACATCTATGTCGGTCAAAGGATCGTTTATACTTACCGGCAATCCATGTAATATTTGCAATGAACTGTCTTTTTGAGAGCCGAACAGATAAAGCAGGGAAATGTCGTATTTTTCGCAAATATTAAATAGTTTTCCGTTCATAACAATACCTCACAAGCTAAAAGCATAATTCTGTCACCATCTAATTTTACATGAAATGGTTGCATTTAGATTATTTTAAATCACATTTTGCAGGATTTCAATCAAAACATGATAGCATGTGATTAACTGATTAAAATGAGGATGTCCCGCTGAATAAGCAGTTGTTCAGCTTGAGGATCACCATCTCTGCCAGTTGCAGTCGATTTCGCAATTCTCCTATAAAATCTATAGATTTTAAGTAATTTCAATATAAGATTGCCGTGAACTATAAGGACTTCTGGCTATTTTAAATTTATCTAACCCAAACACCTCTTTCAAAGCAACTGTCTCACCCGGAAAATCGGGCGTGTTCAATTCATCAAATCCTAAAATACTCCCTTTTGTAAGAAAAGGTTTTATTGCTTCAAGACATTTTTTAGTTGGTTCATATAAATCAAAATCAAAATAAGCCAACGCAATTATTGTTTGAGGATTTGCATCTAAATATTTATTAATTTCTTCTGTTGCATCTCCCTCAACTAAGGCAAACTTCTTTATATGAGAGATTGGACTTTCTTTCTCATGATATTCAAGTATCTGATTCAGATACTCTTTGTAGCCTTTTGTTACCGAAAATGCACCTTCAGAAATAAAATCACGATTACCATCTTTCTCATGTACTGCTGGAAAGCCGTCAAAAGTATCAAAACCAACTATTTTTCTATTATGGTTAAAAGGCTCATAAATACCTCTAAAAGATTCAAATAAGGCTAAATTCTGTCCCCACCTTACTCCAAATTCAACTACAATTCCATGAACGTCCAAAGCTTTTTTATATAAATCATTCATGAATAGTATCCTAGTTAAATCCTGCCTATTAATAAATAGTCCAAGATTTTGAAGCATTTCACTTTTTGGTATTGGGCACGCTTGAAATAGTTGAAAAAACCTTTCTCGAATTGTAACTTCTTTTCCAGAAGAATTATTTATCATTTTAATCTCATGCACAGCAAATTCCCTCCATCCAATGTATATTAATCTTCATAAATACGTATAACCTAACACCATTTTTTACGCATCAGACAATGCCTTCAAACAACACTTCAGGATCATGTAGTCCAAACTTCCTCCTCAAGAAATGTTGGCTACCAACAAAATGCGGATAGACATCCGGTATGGCAATCCTCTTAAACTTAACTGCCTTTCCAGACTCAGCGATTATCTCCGCTACTGCGCTGCCTAGTCCGCCTATGATATTATGTTCTTCTAAAGTCACAATCGGTAATCCGGATTCTATAATATTAATAACTATATCTCTATCAAAAGGCTTTATGGTAGGCATAGAAACAAGCTTAACGCTTCTCCCCATATTACCCCAGTAAACTGCCCATTGTTTGCCTTGTTCAAGCATATTGCTGGTTGTTATAAGAGCAACATCTGAACCTTCACATACAGTAACTGCTTTACCTATCTCAATTCGTATTCCTTCATGGTGAATTGCAGGTTCGCCGCCTCTCCCCAGCCTTATGTACATTGGCCCATGGTGTTCAAAACTTCTTTTGACAATCTCCCTAGCCTCAACGGGGTCACCCGGACAACAGACTGTCATATTGGGTAAAACCCTCATAATAGCGATGTCCTCAATAGCATAATGAGTTGCCCCAGCCGGACCGTAAGACATTCCTGCACCAACACCTACCAACCTGACATTCAGGTTCATATAGGCTACATCAATCCTGACCTGTTCATAGCACCTCATGGTTACAAAAGGAATGATACTGTAGACATAAACTATTTTACCCGACAGAGCCAATCCTGCGGCTACACCGATGGCATTTTGCTCAGCGATTCCGGTATTTAAGAACCTATCAGGAAACTCTTCGATATATTTCTCTAATACCGAAAAGCCTAAGTCCGGTGTAATAACAAATATCCGTTTGTCAATTTTAGCCTGTTCGATAAGAGTTGCTATAAAAATGTTTCTCATGCTTTTTAGCTCAATTCCTGCAAGGCTCGACATAGTTCTTCATCATTAGGTGATTTATAATGCCATTCCAACCTGTCCTCCATAAAAGATACGCCTTTCCCCTTAATAGTATGTGCTATTATTACCTTAGGTCCTGTCTGTGTAACCCCGAAAATTTCTTCCAGCAACTCAGGATTATGCCCGTCAGCCTCATAAGCTTCCCAGCCAAAAGACTTCCATCGTTCTATCATGTTAGACTGGTTAATAATTTCATTGGTTCGCCCAAAACCTTGTAGTTTATTGAAGTCAACAATGGCTGTAATGTCATCAAGCTTTAGGTGAGAAGCTAACATGACGGCTTCCCAGACACTGCCTTCATTACATTCGCCGTCTCCTAATAGAACGAAAACTTTTCCCGGATTTCCCTCCTGTTTGTTAGCAATAGCCATCCCCAACCCTATAGATAGACCATGCCCTAAAGACCCTGTGGAAGCCTCAACACCAGGTGCCGCCTCCATATCCAAGTGCCCAGGCAGAACGCCGTCATCAATATAAAAGCTATCTAACAGCTTCTTGTCAAAAAAACCACGTTCCGCTAAAGTTGCATACAATGCTGCACTTGCATGCCCTTTGCTAAGTATAAATTTATCCCTCAGTGGATTCGCTGGATTTTGTGGATCAATTAAAAGCACCTTAAAATACAGTGTCCATAGTAATTCCACTATAGAAAGACATGACCCAATATGAGAACTTTTGGAGTACGAGATCATATGCAAAATGCTTCTTCTGATATTTTCTGTTTCAGACATGCTATATCTCCTGTCTTCAACCCTTCAACCTAAACAGCAACCAATAGTACCACTGTATTTATCCGCAATTTTCCCTGTACCAGTTCACAGTTCGTTCCAACCCCAGGTCTAAACTTATTTGCGGCACCCAGCCTGTAGCTTGCTGCAGGCGGGACACATCAGCCTGTAAGTGCATTAACTGATCGGGACGATAAGGAATCTCTCCTATTCCCAACGGTAATTCAGGATCAATCAAGTTCCGGATTCGTTCTGCTATGCTTTTTATAGTCGTTATCTGGCCTGAACTCAGATTAAACAGTCCTTGGGCACATGGACTTATGGCAGCTTGGTAAATGGCGGCAGCGGCATCCTCAATATAAAGATAATCCCAACGCTGCTCGCCCGGTGTTATAACCGGTTTCTCTCTTCTTAAAAGTGATAAAATTACATAAGGAATCAAGTGCTGCGGATTATCCATAGGACCGTACGTGGCAAGCAGACGAAGCCATGTAAAGCTAATGTTATATATCTCGCATAATTTCTGACTTAAAAGCCCCACGCTTAGCTTGGTAACACCGTAAAATGTTATCGGTCGGGTAGGCAAGTCCTCGGATAATAAACCTTCGAATATTCCATATTCAGCCTGTGATCCCAGGTAAACCCAGCGCCGGCAACCACGTTCGGATACTATACTCAATAATTTCAAGCTGCCATCCAAGTTCTGAATCTGAATCGGACTGTTGTGATAATTGCTGCCTACACCATCCCAGCCAAGATGAAAAACAACCTCAGGAGCAAATTTTATTATATTCGACGATGACTCAGCCACGCAAGTCAAATCTCCTGTAATTATATGCACACGATTCAGAACTTCTTTGATGCGCCATGTATTGCTGGTAGGTCTGAGCAATACGGCAACCTCGCAACCCTGTTCAAGCAATAGGCGTATCAGATACGAACCGATATGACCAGTACCGCCGGTTACAAGACATCTCATATAAATTTCCCCGGTATCTGCCTGAATATCTCAAACACATATTCCAACATCCTGTCAGAAAGCCCAGGATATACCCCAATCCAAAAAGTATCTGTCATTACTTTATCTGTATTCTTAAGTTCCCCCACTATACGGTGTGATATTCCACTGTCGGTGAAAGCCGGCTGACGGATGATATTGCCTGCAAAAACTGTGCGAGTCTGTATCCGGCACTCCTCAAGGAAGGTTGTCACTCCTCTGCGATCAAAAGGAGCGCCGTCTCTGACGGTTAAGACAAACCCGAAAGGAGATGCTTCTGCTTGTCGGGGCACTTCCGGCAAAATAAAGTATTCTTCAAAACATTTAAGCTCTTGATATATACGCTGCCAGTTATCCCTTCTCTTTAGAATAAAATCCGGTAGCTTGTCCAACTGGGCCACTCCTACCGCTGCCTGCATATCAGTCAGCTTCAGATTATAACCCAGATGTGAATAAACATATTTATGGTCATAGCCGACCGGCAGGCTTCCAAATTGCTGCTCAAACCTTTTGCTGCATGTATTGTCCTGTCCGGAGTCGCACCAGCAGTCCCTTCCCCAATCTCTAAACGAGGTCACAAGTTGTTTTAGAGCGTAGTCACCGGTGGTTACCGCACCGCCTTCACCCATGGTAATATGGTGTGCCGGATAAAAGCTAAAAGTAGCCAAATCTCCGAAGGTACCGGTATATTTGCCGTTCCACTTAGCGCCTAGAGCATCGCAGTTATCTTCAACAAACCAAAGGTTATGGCGTTGGGCAAAAGCAGTAACCCGATCCAGATCAAAGGGTATACCCAATGTATGAGCCAGAAAGATCGCCTTGGTGCGCGGTGAAAGAGCTTCTTCCAACTTCTCAGTAGCAATATTGTAAGTACCAAGTTCTATATCAACAAAAACGGGAATAAGACCGTTTTGTACTATGGGAGCAACTGTGGTAGGAAAACCGGCTGCCACTGTTATAACTTCATCACTTGGCATAAGACGCCGATCTCCGAGTTTATGTGATTTGAGCGCGGATATGGCTAAAAGATTTGCGGAAGATCCTGAGTTAGTGGTCACAACATGCTTCGTTCCTAGAAAAGAAGCCATTTTTATTTGAAATTCCTGCTCAAATCGACCACTTGTCAACCAAAAGTCCAGTGTGCTGTCCACTAGATTAATCATTTCACTTTCATCAAAGACTCTTCCCGCATAATTAATTCTTGATTCCCCCGGAATAAAATCCGCTTCTTGGGCTGGCTGATGTACCAATCGGTAGTATTCCTGCACCTTAGTAAAAATTTCTTGCCTGATTTGTTCCTGTCTATCCATCTATAAAGCCTCCGCGTATTACTTTATCCATGCAATCTGCTTTTTCTCCGCGTCAATAAAATATTCATCTAAATCAGTATAACTTTTAATGAGGTTGTTTTCATAAAAATTTCTGTACCAGTCGGCGGTTTTTTCAAGTGCCTTGTTAAACTCCCAAGTATTTTGCCACTTGAGTTTTGCATACGCTTTAGAACAGTCAAGTTTAAGCATATTGGACTCATGTAGTTTGCTTGTATCTTCTTGAATATAATAATCTGTTTTGTTCCAGATTTCATTAATTTTATCCGCTGCCTCCCTAACAGTGACAGGTTTTTCTTCACCTGGTCCAAAGTTCCACCCTTCGGCAAACTCCTTTTTGCCCTCAAGCAGCTTTTGCCCAAGCAGCAGATATCCGGACAACGGTTCAAGCACATGCTGCCAGGGACGAGTCGCATGAGGGCTTCTAATCATCACTCTTTCATTTTTAGCTGCCGCTTTAACAATATCCGGTATCAAGCGATCTTCTCCCCAATCGCCGCCTCCAATAACATTGCCTGCCCGCGCACTTGCCAGAAGTACCTGATGCAATCTGCCATAGTCATTTGTATTAAAAAAAGAGTTGCGGTAAGAATTAGTAATAAGTTCCGCACAACCTTTTGATGAACTATAGGGGTCATAGCCTCCCATAGAGTCAATTTCGCGGTATCCAAAGACCCATTCTTTGTTTTCATAGCATTTGTCACTGGTTATATTGACTATAGCTCTGACTGAAGTGCTTTGACGACAGACCTCAAAAACGTTTACTGTCCCCATAATGTTTGTTTCAAAGGTGTATGCTGGATTTTTGTATGACTGTCTGACAATCGGCTGAGCAGCCAAATGAAAAACTATTTCCGGTTTGTATATTTCAATAGCTTCCTTCAATTTCTCTTTATCCCTGATATCACCGGTAAGTGAAACGATATCAAGGTCTAACAACTGAAAATGATATGGTATTGATGGCGGATTAAGCGAGTATCCTATAACTATCGCACCAAGCTTTTTAAGCCATAAAGCCAGCCATGAACCCTTAAAGCCGCTGTGTCCCGTAACAAGTACGACTCTACCCTTGTAGGTATTTCCGAACATATTCTATCCCCAAACCTTCCATGGCGCTACAGAATTATTCCACAGGTTTTCCAGTTCAATCTTATCACGCAAAGTATCCATGGGTTTCCAAAACCCTTCATGCTTAAAAGCCATAAGTTGCTCCTCTTTTGCCAGAAATTCAAGAGGTTCTCTTTCCCATATAGTGGCATCCCCCTCCAGATAGTTAAATATCTCTGGCTGTAAAACAAAAAAACCTCCATTTATCCAAGAACCGTCACCCTTTGGTTTTTCAAGAAAAGATATCACTTGGTTTTTATCATCGAGATCTAACGCCCCAAATTTCCCTGAGGGCTGCACAGATGTTACTGTGGCATATTTCCTGTGCGTCAGGTGAAAAGCCAGCAAATGCTCCAAAGAAACATCGCTTACTCCGTCGCCATATGTTAGCATAAAGGTTTCATTGCCCACATAAGGCGCTACTCGCTTGATTCTTCCGCCGGTCATGGTATTAAGTCCGGTCTCAACCAGTGTAACTTTCCAAGGTTCCGCATTTTGGTTGTGAACACTAAGCTGGTTATGGTTTCTGAAATCAAAGGTAACATCGCATTGATGCAGAAAATAATGAGCAAAGTATTCTTTAATCTGATACCCTTTGTAGCCAAGGCAAATAATAAAATCATTAAAGCCGTAATGTGAATAAATCTTCATAATATGCCACAAAATCGGCTTACCGCCTATTTCGACCATAGGCTTTGGCCTAAGATCAGTTTCCTCACTAATTCTTGTACCGCCACCGCCTGCAAGTATAACTACCTTCATCAATAATTCACCTCTCCTGAAGGATTTCTTTTATTTCCTCAGTTTAAATTGAAAAACGGCGGTTTTTAAAAACATCTCGGAATTACAATTGTTACTGTTAGCTTTTGAAATGCTGTTATAGAAACTTTCAATATGAACGGGGATTTCATTATTTAGAACAATTATGTCGCATTGCGAATAGGTATTTCTTAAGTGTGACAGTAACCAGACAGGATCGATCCATGATGACCATTTTACATCTTGAGGCATTTTAAAACCGGACAATTCATAAAGAACTGAGATATTATAAGGATTCTTTATTTGGAATATCATTTGGCCGTTCTTTTTAAGTATTTTTTTTAACATCAGGAGAAACCTCTCAAAGTCAGCATATTCTTCAAGCTTTTTCCCAATATATATAAAATCGAATTGTTCTTCTTCGTAAGTATTTCCAATACTTTCAATCGAATCAAAAGTAAAATGATCAGAATACGGCTTCAGATCAGCTTCAAATTGCTTATCTGCTGTAAAATTATAAAGAACAGCTCCTTTATTGCATCTGTGACGTAATTCATTTTTAATCTGTAAAGGAGTTGATCCAATGCCAGCATCAATGCCAAGTATGTTGACCTGTCCTGCAAGGCTCAAATCCAAACAGTTAACGATGTTTTGATCATAGCAAAAACCGATCCCCCAAGGGTCAAAACCATGCTTGTCAAAAAAAAGTTTCTTGCTTTTTTCAAGCGTTCCATTTCCTTTTTGGGCATCACCAAGGGTGACACTCCCAAAATGATGGCAGAAAGTGTCGCGTTGATGAATCTGCTTGTAGCCTTTCCTGCGTAATAATACTCCGGCATCATCATCTGAAAATTCCATGTGAAAAAAATACCTGTCATATAAGCCGATTTTATTCACAGCTTTCATGTCAACCATCGCTATGGGAGCACACAGTCTCACTCTTTCATCCCATAAATTTGGATTTGAGACGTTATACTCTACAGCAAACTCATGCATATTCTCTATATTACTATATGTCACCGGTATAGTCTGCAGGTTACTGGTATTTGGAGTTACCGGACACGTAATAGCAATTTTATCGCTAGATCTGATACAATTGAGTAGATTGCCAATCCAATTCTTTGTCAAAACAACGTCATTGCCAATCAAAACGCAATATCTGCCTTCAACCACTCGCAAAAGATAAGTTAAGGCAATCATACACATATTTTTTTTAAAGTTTATCTTCTTCTCATGTGGGAGCGTTTCGAAATAATCGCCCGTGCCATCCGTTGAGCCATGATTGATAGTTATAAGCTCACAGTTAAATCCCTTAAGATCGGTAAACTCAAACAAACTTTCTATGCATTGCTTAGTAAACTCAAGCTTATTCCACGCAACAACTACAAGAGAAACGTCATACTTTACCCTTGCATCACGAATGTATTCATTTTGATGATTTAACGCAAATTCTTCTTTGTAATACTTATCCATTCTTTGTTTATCCGGGTGAATTAGAGCGAAAAAATACACGTCTTCCTTAAGCTCATCCAATAAAGGTATTATCTCAAATTCCAAAATTATTTCGCCACGACGATTGTCACCGTTTAATATTCGATCCGCCATATTGCCTATAGAGTTTAGGATATTCTCTGATATGTTAAAACATTGCGACAATGACAATTGGGAAAAAACCGTCACAAGGTTCTTGTTTGCGGTGCAAATCACATTTTGAACATCAGCCATAATACGGGCAAACATTTCAATATTCCCCATCTTTAGGCATTCAAGGGCATATTTGGCGTCTTTGCGGGCACTCTCTAAAATCGCTACCAATTCAGCCGCCAATTCCTGATTTACAGCCATAAATCCTCCAGTTAAAACCGAAATATTTCTTGTCAAAAAATAAAGGTGTCCTTTATGCTACTACACAATGGAGCCAATTCCAATCACTTAGTCTTATCCAAAAACCTCGCATCCTGAATCTGCGACGCCCGCTTATAAGCATTAAATCCTTTTTTCCCTTTATTGAGATCTTGCAGTTTTTGCTTAACTTCTTCCATAACCTTATTGGCTTGGATATTATTTTCGGCTTCCGATTCCCGAATCTCCTCGACTAGCTTCTGAACTCTTGCTACATGAGTTTGCAATGCGGCAGGAATATTGAGCAGTTTTTGCTCAAACCCCGTATAAATCAATTCGAATTTCTTGTCAAGTTCTTTTATTGTGTCGATGTGTTCCTGTTTTTTATCAATATACGAATACAGACTTTCGATCGATCCCTCTTCTAAAGCTTCCCCTTGTCTACGTGTCAGCTCAAGTGTCTTTTCAAGATGCTTTATTTTGATCACAGTTAATTCCACTAACTGTGCAACCATTTTGTTTTGGTGCTCTTCCATGCCTATAATCACCTGCTCACTGTTTTGTACGTTTTTACAAGCTTTGCCGCTTCAACCCAAGTATCTCGAAGCTCGGTTACAAATCCGAGCGCTTCATTCAAAATAACGGCATCTTTTGAGATATTTGCCTCCACAAGACGTCTATAAATATAGTCATAAAGCGGCATAAGGCTCTTTGCTACATCATAGCGCATATCCAAAGTCGATATAAATTCAACTATTATGTCCTGCGCTTTGACAATATTAGTGTGTGCTCTAGGGACATCTTTGTCATCTATAGCCTGCATCCCCTGCTTTATAAACCTTATGCAGCCATTATACAGCATTATCAGAAGCTCTTCCTGACTTGCCGTCATAACGCTCTGTTGTTGATACATCTGGTAAGGATTCGTAACCATTCCCAATCACCTCGTTTTGTTATTGCCCTGCGGCAAACTGTTGTGCCAGCCAGGCGCTTTGCGCATTCATGCGCTGTATGGCGTCCTCAAGCGCAGTAAATTGTCTCCAGTAGCGCTGCTCGTTTCGCTCCATCCCATCAAGCGCTGTGTCAATGCGATTATCTATACCCCGCATTTGGGTGTTCATTTCATTTTGAAATTCCGTTATGCTGCCCGTAAACCCTGCCCGTTCAAGCAACGTACCTTTTCTTCCATTGCTATTACGCGTTAAGCGTACAAAATCCTGTAAAACATCCGATACCCTGTGTGCTATTCCGCTTTCGGCTGTTCGCTGAGCTCTTTGAGCCGAAGTCAAATCAGGCGAATAAGCGATTGTAGACTGACTCGAAAATAAAGATGAAATTTGCTCGTGTCTTACACCTACCGCTTCTCTTAAGCGTGCCTCGTCTATATGAAGTCTTCCGCGCTCAAAATGCGATCCCGTAGTTATCCCTATTTCTTGAAGGCTTATACCGGCCACCTGGAATGGTTGCGTAAACGCAGTCCTTAAAGCGTTTACTGCCGACTCAAGTATTCTGTTATTCTGTAATAGACCACTTTTCGCGCGATTTTCCCACTGCTCTATTTGCTGTTCGCTCATCTCGCTTCTTTGATCATCTGTTAACGGGCGGTAATCACGAAATCTTTGTTCGCCCAGTTTTTCATTAAGACCGGTTAAAATCTGATTGTATCTTTCAACAAATGCTTTTATAGCGTTGACCGTCCTGTCGGTATTTTGAGAAACGGTTACGTTCAATGAAACTCCCGCGGGCGTCGCTCTGAGTAAATTGTATGTGATACCGTCAACCGTGAAAGTGTTCGAAGCCTGATTTAATGTAACCGTACCCAAACCACCGATCGTCTGAAGTCTCACGCTTGCGTCCTGCCCGTTGACTCTGTTCTGCGGTACGTCTAAAAACCCTAAGGTTTCCACCAGAAAATTCCCGGTTACGGTAAGGGAAGAAGTTACAGCTCCGGTATTTCTTGTCTGTATTATGAACCTTGATTCTATCCCTGAGTAAAAGAATCTTACGCCCGCAGCCGTGTCGTTATTTACCGTATTCATCACATGGCGCATGGAATCTGTAGAGTTAAATGTAAAAACCCTTCCCGCAATGGTGAATTCAACGCTTGTGCCGGTTGCGGCAAACCTCAGCGTTTCAAGTGAAGAATCAATGTTTATTCCCGCTTGAATACTCCCCAATAAACTTGTTGGCGTAGCAAGCCTGTCTACTCCCGCTATTGTGACTGTGCCTGAAACGGCGAAAGAAGCGGCCGAAACCGTCACATAAGATGGATCGCTTGAAACGGCGGTTAAAGCTGCAAGGTTTGATTTTGATCTCATGTCGGACGTCGGATTAAGCGCGCTTAGAAAATCATCTCCAAAGCGGCGCAAAATGCCTGTGACTTCTCTATATGCGTCCCTTCTCCATTCGACCATCTGCCTGTCCTGCTTTAGTCTGTCAACTCTCACCTGATGAATGCGCATCATATCTCTTACGAGCGACTCAGTGTCAAGTCCCGTGGCAAGTCCGCCCACTCTCAATCCTCCGGAATTCCGGCCTGTACTTCCTACAAACATAAGTCCTTCCTCCCCGTCAGTTCAGGTACAATCTCATTTTTTAAAATATTCTGCTAAAAATTAAATCTTTTTTCATATTTCTCAGGTCGGTTGCCCTCTCCTGACGACTAACGTCTGACGACTGACGTCCGAATCCTATACCCTCTCATCAACGATAAGCCCCGCTATCTCCCACAGCCTTGCCACGAGATCCAGTATCCGCTCGGGAGGTATTTCGCGAATCAGTTCTTCCGATTCGCTGTCATATACCCTGACTACAAAAGTGTTCGTCTTATCATGAAACGAGTATTCAAAATGTCTTTTTGCCCACTCAAGCGACCTGTTTGCCCTTCGTACAGCTTCACTGACCTGGCTTTCAGAGATTCCCGCTGTTGTAGATTCTCTATCTCTGAACAAAAGCTCCGCCGCATACTCTCTTCTGCCCTTCTCATCGTCAAGCCTTGTCTGTTTGGTTTCGCCGCGCTTAACAGGCTGTACGGGAGGAGTGCTAAGAGCATGAGATATATTTACCAATGACATATATGGCCCTCCTTTGCTTTTCTTAAAAATGCGCAAGAAACCTTAGGACTGACCTAAGGTTTCTCAATGCGCATTTTGTTTTGTTACCTGAGAAGCTGCAATACCCCTTGAGGCTGCTGCATAGCCTGAGCAAGCATCGCTTGCGCTGCCTGCGATAGTATGTTCATCTTTGTAAACTGCATCATCTCATTAGCCATGTCCACATCTCTTATGCGTGATTCAGCAGCAGTAAGATTCTCAGCCGATGTTCCTAAGTTGTTTACTGTGTGGCTGAGGCGGTTCTGCATCGCTCCAAGGCTTGAACGCGCTGTCGATACTGATACAATAGCGGCGCTGACTGTTGCGATGGTATTATTTGCTGAAAGCTGTGACTCAACATTTAGTGCATTGACAGTCAATGCTGTAGCGTTCATAGCGGCAATCGTCAGAGTCACTCCCTGCGATGCATTAGCACCTACATGAAGCCTCAGTCCTGCTGCCGCTACAGTACCCCCGTTAAGCAAAACCTGGGTATTGAACTGTGTTGTCGTCGCAATGCGATCAATTTCATCACGAAGCTGAGTAACTTCAGCCTGAATAGCTTGTCTGTCGGCTAAGATATTGGTGTCGTTGGCGCTTTGTACCGCCAGTTCGCGCATTCTTTGAAGTATGCTGTGGGTCTCATTGAGCGCACCTTCGGCTGTCTGTATGAGCGATACTCCGTCTTGTGCATTGCGGATCGCCTGGTTCAAACCGCGAATCTGCCCACGCATGCCTTCTGAAATCCCTAAACCAGCTGCGTCGTCTCCCGCTCTGTTGACACGAAGCCCGGAAGATAGTCTCTCTAACGAGCGAGAAGCTAACGCCGTATTTGCTGTCAACTGCCTGTGTGTGTTTAATGCTGCGATGTTATGATTGATTCTCATGATTTTTCCTCCTTGAAATATTTTTGTCCGAATCCTTTCGGACAATCGGCGTGTTACGCCTTATATACTAGTAGTTTAGTTTTTAAGTTATCTGAGAAGCTGCAATACTCCTTGAGGCTGCTGCATAGCTTGGGCAAGCATCGCTTGTGCTGCCTGCGATAGTATGTTCATCTTTGTAAACTGCATCATCTCACTCGCCATGTCTACATCTCTTATGCGGGATTCAGCTGCTGAAAGATTCTCAGCCGATGTGCCTAAGTTGTTTATAGTGTGGCTGAGACGGTTCTGCATAGCTCCAAGGCTTGAACGTTCTCTCGATACTGTGCCTATGGCAGTAGTTACGATTGTGATGGCTGCGTCTGCTCCTGTTTGAGTTCCAATAGCAACTGCAGCAACAGCTAACGCAGTAGCTCGCATATCAGCTATACCTAAAGTCACTGATTGTGCGGCATTAGCTCCTACATGGAAATGCCGCCCTGTGAAGCTAGCATCCAGCAAAGTTTGTGTGTTAAACATTGTAGTGTTTGCTATACGATCGATCTCAGCGTTAAGTTGAGTGACTTCAGCCTGAAGCGCTGTTCTGTCGGCTGCTATATTGGTGTCGTTGGCGCTTTGTACCGCCAGTTCGCGCATTCTTTGAAGTATGCTGTGGGTCTCATTGAGCGCACCTTCGGCTGTCTGTATGAGCGATACTCCGTCTTGTGCGTTACGAATGGCCTGGTTCAAACCGCGGATTTGCCCACGCATGCCTTCTGAAATTCCTAATCCCGCTGCGTCGTCTCCCGCTCTGTTGACACGAAGCCCGGATGATAGTCTCTCTAGTGAACGAGAAGCTAACGCCGTGTTTGCCGTCAACTGCCTGTGTGTGTTTAATGCCGCGATATTATGATTGATTCTCATGATTTTTCCTCCTTGAAATATTTTTGTCCGAATCCTTTCGGACAATCGGCGTGTTACGCCTTATATACAAGCGTTTAAGCCCTTCGCCCGGCCGAAGCGTTAAACTTGAACGCTCATACTCATAATATATATCGACAGTAGCTAGAAAATATTTAGACTTTTATTATGTTTTTTTAACCAATCAATTTTACTTTTAAAGCTAAAAGATCATATAGCTGTTTGCTGCCGGGATAATCGGAATCAATTGTTATAAGCCGCTCAAGGGCGGCAAGAGAGTCTTCAATTCTGTCTATCAAAGCCATGCTCAAAGCGATTTTATAAAGCAGCTCCGGGTTATCATCCCCTAATTCGAAAGCGGCGGCATAAAAGTCTAAAGCATCCCTGTCGTTACCTAGAATATGATGTGTGTTACCTTGTGCAATTAGAATTTTTTGTTGCGTTTCGGCTGTCAGATCATCAGGCCAGTCTTTATCAAGCAGCTTCAGCGACTTTTGAGGATTACCGTTTTCCGCTACACACCTAGCATACAAAACCGCGATGTCAATATTATCAGGATTAATGTTAAGATATCTGTCGAGAGCTTCACAGCAATAATCCAATCTGCCGCCGGTGCGGAACAGTTCAGCGAGTTTTAGATAAATTGCAGAATATAAGCTGTTTTTCTCAACGCATATTCTCGCAAAATCAAATGCTTCGTCAAATCGTCCAAGATTATACAGCGATTCGATATACTCCACCATTACGTCAAAAGCATCTTCCGCATACTCCAATGCCTTTTTAGCCCATAAAAATGACTGTTCATACTTTTGCCCGTTCCTACTTACCCTTGCGAGAGCTAACATCGGCAATACATTTCTTTTATCGCCATCATAAGAATGTTTGTATCTTTGCTCAGCCTCGTCTATTTTGCCCAGATTTTCAAGAAGAACTGCCGCCGCATAGTTTGCCCGCCATATTTTTATACTAGGGTCTAATTGATTGTATAATTTAAAAGTTTCATAATTCTGAGTTGACTCAGATGCTTTGTTATAATCTCCAAGAGCATTTTCCAATTCACCCATCTTTTCATAGACTGAAGCCCGGACAAAAAAAGCTTCGGAAAGATTGGATTCGCATGCCTTGTTCGCAAACTCTAGCGCTTTATTCGGATTTTCTGTCAGCAAGGCGGCTCTTGCAGCCTGCCAGTATGCAGATGGATATACGTTTAACATGTTCGGATCTTGAATTTCGAAATATTTGACAAATGCATCAAATGCGTCCTGAACTCTTGAATATGACATCATTGCCATACCCATGTTAAAAAAATCAAAAGCTTTGCCCTGTTCTTTTGTAGCCGTTTCAAGCAAACTGGTGTTTCTTTCGTCTTTTTTCTTCAGTTGCACTATTTTTGATAAATAGCCATAATGCAACACCGCTGAATCAGTTACAGTTGATTTCTCTAGAGTGGTGTCAAGCTGCTCGTGAATACACCCAACATACTTTGAATCCTTTTTTTTATAGAACAGCCTAACATTTGCATGCATGTTGAATTGCGACAACACATCTGAAGTATAATTGTAAGTATTAAAATAGTATACCCTTTCATCCTTATTCTCGGCAAGCACTCTCATTGTAACGGCTGTTTCAGGAAGTATAAACTCATCAGCGTCAAGGCAAAGTGTGAATCCTTCGGGCAAAACCTCCATATAAGAGTTTCTTGCGGCTGCAAAATCATCCTGCCAAGCATGGTTTACTATCTTCGCACCGTACATTTTAGCGATATTTATCGTTTCGTCAGTTGAGCCGGTATCAACCACGACTATATCATCTATATATGGTAATACCTGCTCAAGGCATCCCGCCAAAAACTGCTCCTCATTTTTCACGATCATCCCTAAGGTTATGCGCTTCTGTCCTTTAGGCATAGACAATTCCTCAGCGCAGGGCGGCCATAGCTTACCTCTTTGGATTAATTGAATCTTCTTTTCGGATAACCTCTCTGAAATGTATTCAAACAAGAACCTGTTGCCCAGCCACGAAGGAAGCTCACCTAATTCTGAAACTAAATAATCGGGCATATACAGCCCAAAGCTCCCATTAAATCGCAAAACTCCTTTATCGATCGTTCTGTCCCAATGCGACCAAAAATACGGGGTATGTTCATCCCATTTAGTACTTTCCCTTAAAAAGGCGTCAAAAAATCTACCGCTTCCCCAGTAAAGCAGCTTGCCGGCATTGGAAGCCATCCCATTATAGAGCTCCGCGGCGCTAAACCACCAAACTGTACGAATATTGCCGCTTGTTCCCGGCAACATAGGCATCGAAAGACAGTTCGATGGGTATTTATAGCCCTCAATTTTACGTTTTAAACTTTTTTCATCGCCATCTAATACCATAAATGCACATGTTTTTTTAAGCATTGCCTGTCCGCCTTTTCATTGTCAAGTCATGCCGACTTTCCGTCAATGTGATAAGTTTAGTCTTTTTTATCAATAAATTCTTCTAGATCGGTTAACTTAATCTTAGCAGGAATAATTACCGATTCCTTATTGGCGTTTCTGACTTCGCTCAAAAGCTCTTTACGCAATATCCTGACTTCCCTTGGAGCGGAAATTCCGATCTTCACCCCGTTTGGCTGAACGTCAAGTATCTGTATCTCTATATCATTACCTATTAAAAATGATTCGCCGTTTTTGCGCATAATTACAAGCACAGAATTACTCCCCGCATTCTAAGCTGTTTTTTCTATCTCATCAAGAATATAGTGTTTGAAAGTGTATTTATCGGTATCCATAACCATCTGGACAGCGATGTTTTTTGCCGAGTTTATAAGAATCGGGCTTTTAAGGTTGGCCGTCATGCGCTTTACGTCTTCAGGCACCGTCACAATCGCCAAAACTCTCAAATCTTCAGCATTATCGGTTTCGATCTTCGCAAGAATACCTTCGTCCGGTTCCGGCAAATAATCTTTTCTGATGACGAATGGATCAATAACCACAAAGCATATTTTGGGATCATCAATCGCATGAAGCCACATAAATGAAGATTCTTCTTCAACTTTGCCCAATAGCGCCCATCGCTTCAAATCCTCAAAGCCGTAAATGCCTTCGGGGAATGAGATTAGCTCCCCCTCAGGTATCTCAATATTCCCAAAATGAGCAGAATTTATAAGCACTGTTATCCCCTCCCGTGTCTATCTTAAAAAGTCTACCAGCGTAGGCATTATAATCCTCGCACCGGTAGCCAGCGAAGCGTTATAGATTGCTTCAGCCTCTTTTAAATTCATAACGACCTCAGCTATGTCGGCATCTTGTGTTTTTGATAAGAGATCTGTGAAATTGACCTCAGAATCTAGAAGTCGGGCGCGTATCATCTCAAATCTGTTGGACTTGGCTCCGATAGCCGATCGGTGAGATAGCGCAAGTCTTGCGTGTCCATCGATTTCGGTAAGATATAAGTCGATAGGCGGCATTACAGGATTTCTAAGATCGTTTTTGAGTCTTTCAAGAGTGGCGTAAAGTCCCGCTATATTAACTCCGGAAGTTCCGCCGGTCACGTTCACCGCAATCCTGTTACCCACTCCGACTTCAAAAGCTATCTCTCCGGCATTTCCGTCAAATACAATATGTCCCGCTCCCTGAGAAAACGCCGGAGCATCCGTCCTAAACCCGGCAAATATATATCTGCCGGCATATGTTGAGTTGCCTACATTAAATATATGCTGCTGAATCTGCTCTATCTCGTCTGCTATCGCAGCGCGGTTATCAGGGCTTAAGACTTCATTTGCCGCCTGTACCGTAAGCTCCCTCGCCCTCTGCAGCGAATCACCAATATCCCTTAACGCGTTCTCGGTTATACTAAGCCATGATATGGCATTATCAGTATTTTTTATGTATTGCTCATTCATTGAAAGATCAGAGCGAAGCTTTAGAGCTTTTGAAGCGCCTGAAGGATCATCCGACGGCCGCCTGATGTTTTTGCCCGAAGCGAGCTGGTTTTGATAGGTTTCCATGCGACTTAAATTGCGCCTGTAATTTCTCATCATATTGGTAATAAGCATACCATTTGTAACTCTCATGCAATTATCCTCCTAATAATGGGGACGGTTCTATCGATGGGACGGTTCTTTTGAGGGGACAGATCTGCCAAACAAAACGTCCCGCTGGTTGGTCTGTCCCGCCGGCAGGTTATCTGCCGACAATGCCTACCCGGTTCACAAGCACATCTAACATCTCGTCTATCGCCGTAAGGATTCTGGCGGAAGCGTTGTAAGCGTGCTGGAAACGCACCATCGCCGCCATCTCCTCGTCAATGGAAACGGAAGAAATCGACTCTCTCCTTCGGCTCATCTCAGATGCTAGTGTTTCCTGATTGTGCGTCATATGAGCAGCTTGCCTGCTTGCGACACCTAAAGTAGAAATAAGTCCTTTTGTGAAGGTTTCTACATTCGGGACTTCTTCCACAAAAGTATTGTGCCTTAAATCAAGAAGTCTTAAAATGTTTTTGTTATTGCCACGTTCTTGAATAGGAACTGACGCATCATAGATAGTCGCTATATTGTTCCAATCGTTGCGTACTTCTTCAGATATCGTTATAAATCTCGCCACAGGCTGTGTAGGATTAGCCGGATTAAAACCAGATATTCCATCCGAAAACAGAGGTATCTCGCTAACTCCCGCCATATTATATCCTTGGCTGTGTATCTCATTGAATGTAGTCATCAAAGTATGTGCAAAAAGATTCCACATGCGCATATAATACGGTACACCGTAAGATTCATTCCTATTCGGAGCGTCTCCTAAGTCTCTTGGCACTGGCGAAACTCCCGATAGTTCCTCTGGTACACCGGGGAGAATCCTCTCTCCTGGCAAAATCCCAGTTCCCCCTATCCCGTCGCGCATATCAATTAAGCCTTTGAGCTCTCCTCCGGTTACACGCGCTATCTCGCCTGAATTTTGCCAAACAACGTCTACTAGACCACCTATATCAACATGATTGTTCTTAGGATGCAAAGGATTAGTCACATCATCGCTTCTTCGCCTTACATCCAAACGAAAAACTTCCATATGAGAAACAAGCATTCTACCGCTGCCCATATCTACCCTCAAACGTCCATGGCTATCCTCAAATACAGAAACATCTACAAGTCTGGACAACTTGTCAAGAAGCACATTACGCGCATCCCTAAGATCATTTGCCTTGCGCCCTGTGACTTCGAAGTTGAATATCTGATCGTTTAACGCCGCAATTCTGGTCGCATATGAATTGATATCCTGCACTTTAAATACAATGTTTTGGTTAAGCTCGCTCTGCAGTCCTTCAAGCTTCAAATACACATCCCTTATTGTTTCAGTCAAAGCTAGCGCTCTTTGTTGAACAGCTGCTCTTGTGGTGGCATCTTCCGGGTTCATTGAAAGTGATTGAAGCGAGTTGAAAAACTCATTTATCGCGGTATTTATCCCTGAATCCGAAGGCTCGTTGAATACGGCTTCTATGTACGAAAGAGCATTGCTTTTGACATCCCATTCTCCCAATCCTCTATTCTCACGCCTAAATTGTATGTCCAAAAATCCATCCCTTATCTGACGGATTTCCTGTATATCGACACCTCCGCCGATTCTTGTGGCAGCTGTCGTCTCAAAAAGACCTACAGACATAGAAGGCGCTATGGCCTTTTGAATTGCCTGCTGCCTTGTAAATCCTTCGGTATTAGCATTTGCTATGTTGTGGGCTGAAAGTTCAAGATTGACTTGTGCTGCCCTTAATCCTTTTCTTGCTATTTCAAGCCCGTGGAAAGCAGATCTCATTTGTTAGGCCTTTCTATCGAATAAATTACGGTTTTGTTGTTTAACCGGGGCTTTTCCTCCCTTTGAATAGACTGTTCCCGCTTCATCTTGCCCGGCTATAAGCTTTATAGAAAAATCAATATATTCAAGATTGTTTTTAATCAAGGTTCCGTTTAAATCGTTTATTTGCCTCAGTTGCGCTACAATTTCACTTAATTCATTCCAAACCTTTTCCAATCGCCCTTTAGTATCACCGTTTAGAAATGGTATTATCTCAGATATAGTCGTGTGCCGTGGATCTACACCCAGCCTTAATGCCCACTCCTCGATAACCTTCTCCCTTTGGTTCTCAAGATGTCCCAACTCGATTACAAGTTGCTGTTCGACAGATAACACGCGTGTTAAAGCGTCAACATCTCCATCTATAATTATTTCGGACTTCTTGCGGGACAGATCATAAAGATCGCCGTATAACGCGAGTTCTTTTATAAGTATATCCAATAAGCCGTCAACGCTTTTCACAATATAAATCCCTACTTCTTCCCAAACGCATGGTCTACTATACTTTCAGCCACCTTTGAAGCATTTACACTATATTGTCCGGCATCATATAAAGTCTTTATTTTTTCAACTTTCGCTGTGCGTATATCCGAACTCTCTGATGCCGCCTTCAAAGCCATCTGAAAAGTCTGGGCGTAATCCGAAAAGCTAACCTCATCGAGTTGACCCGGTTGCTGTTTCTTTCTTAGAGCGGAAGGCTTATCAACCTTATATGCGCTCAATAATCTTTGTATGCTGGATGGATCTATTTTCAATCTTAACACTCCCCAAAAATACTGCTAATAGTATTATCGTAGCTTTGGTAATAAAATTTAATAGAGTTTATGTTTCTTTTCTTTTCTTAAAAAATTCTGCAGAATACATTTTATCCGAATCTTTTAACTTGTTCACATTGTCCTTGGCCTTTCCAAGCCCTTTTTTCATCTCGGTTTCAAAGCGGGATAAACACTCTTTGCACATAACACCGGTCTTAATCGCCTTACCACAGCTTTTACACTCAAGGAGCATTGTGGCTTCCTTTAGCTCAAGCTTCCCTTCGCGCAAAAACTCCATAATTATTTCAGTATCAACGCCCGTATTTTCAGAAACTTCGACTACTGTGGAATTCGGATAATCGTAAATGTACTCACGGACTTTAATAAAAACCTGATCCATTTCAATCACACAGTTCGGACAGTATTTACTGCTCTGATACTGAAAAAGCCTGTTACAATGTTTACAATTCCTGATATCCATACATACCTCCTATTTCAGTCGTCAGTCGTCAGTCGTCAGTCGTCAGGGATCGGAAATCAGAATCTAACTACCAGCTACTAACGACCGCATACCGACGACCGACGACTATTTAGGTCTCCCCGTCGCTACCGTCAACATATACACCTTTTTAGCACCGGCTTCAAGCAATACACGGCTGCATTCGTTAGCCGTACTACCGGTTGTATAAATATCATCCACCAGAACAACACCTTGTCCTTTTAGCTTAAGATTGTCCTTAACACTGAAAGCCTGTTTTAAATTCACAAATCGTTCCTGTCTTCCAAGCCCCGCCTGAACCGAGGTTTCCTTTGTTCTTAGCAATACATCGCCAAGAACCGGTACGCTTAGATTCTTCGCAATTTCTGATGCTAAAAGCGATGCCTGGTTAAACCCTCTTTCACGCAGTCGCTTTTTGTGAAGAGGAACAGGTACAATAAAACTGTAATCCCAATCCTTTTGCTCTTTGAGCCTTTTTGATAAAAATCCGCCTAGAAAATGGCTCAAATATTGCTCGCCCCGGTATTTGAATCTGTAAATCAATCGCTGCATTCCTGCCGTATACTCAAAAACCGACAATGCCTGCTCATAATGATTATAAACGCCCTCGCATTCGTTACAAGGTTCATTTTTGTAATTTAATGGTTTGCCGCATTTTTCGCAATAGGGCTGAGATATTTGCGGCAACACGTCCAAACACCAGATGCATACACCTAAGACCGAGCTTTTATCAAGTTTGTTGGCGCAAACAGCACAAACCTGCTCTTTTGGATATAGAATATCAAGTGTCGCCTCTTTAAACGCTAGTATCTCAAGCGAATTGCTTACAATTCTCTTTATGTTCATCATAAATCGGTTTCGTATAAAAGCTTTAGTACTGTTACTCACCCGTATGTTCCCTGAGTCTTTCGCTTAAACCCGAGTATCTTCGAGTTATATGGTTATTTTCTATCATCTTTGTTATCGACTTCTCCTGTCCTACTATTACAACTATCTGTTTTGCGCGGGTAACCGCAGTGTAAAGAAGATTTCGGGTCATAAGCATTGGCGGTCCCCACGCGAGCGGAATAATTACCGCCGGAAACTCGCTGCCCTGACTTTTATGTATAGATATTGCGTACCCTAATTCCAACTCATCAAGCAGCATAAAGTCATATTCTACAACTTTATCCCCGTCAAAAATCGCTGTCAGCGTCTGCTCCTCATTATCTATATCTCTCACGTAACCTAAATCCCCGTTAAAAACTCCTAAACCTTCTTCGATAAAACCCGAGTCTAAGATTTTTTTCCATTCGATTCTGTAATTATTAACTATCTGCATAATCCTGTCACCCTTGCGAAAAATGTTATCACCGAACTTTTTTTCAGGTTTATCTTTAGCCGGTGGATTAAGAGCTAGTTGAAGCCGCACGTTTAAGTTGTTAACTCCTATATCGCCTTTTCTCATGGGCGCCATTATTTGTATGCCGCGACCCGAATCATAACCTCCAAACTCAGGAAGCCTTCTTAAAACCAAATCAATAGTTGTCTCAAGAATTTCTTCATGTCTATCTTTCTTATCGAAAAAAAAGTCTTTACCCTTTAGGTTCATTTGAGGAAATTCACCATGATTAATCCTGTGAGCGTTGACTACGATCATACTTTCCTGCGCTTGTCTGAATATCTCATCCAATCTCACGACTTTTATTGCGTTACTGTTTATTATGTCACGCAAAACATTTCCAGGCCCTACCGAAGGTAGCTGATCCATGTCGCCTACAAGTATAAGCCTTGTGCCTTGCGGTATTGCTTTCAAAAGATGATACATAAGAAGTATATCTACCATAGAAACCTCATCGACAATAACCACGTCAGCATTTATCGGATCGTCTTCATCCTTTTTAAAAAAATTGCCTTCCTCAGAAAAACAATATTCCAAAAGCCTATGAATAGTTCTTGCATCTTTTCCTGTAGTCTCGCCAAGCCTTTTTGCCGCTCTTCCGGTAGGCGCGGCAAGTTCCACACGAAGACCACGTTTGTCAAAAAGGTCTATTATACATTTTACGATAGTGGTCTTACCGGTACCCGGACCTCCGGTTATCACCGCCACGCCTTGCGTCATTGATTCAAACACAGCCTGGCGCTGTTTTGGGGCAAGAATCAGTTCTTTTTCTTTTTGAAATCTGTTAATCCCGTTTTCTATCTCCGTAGCAGCCCACAAAAAACCGCTTTTAGACAGATTCAAAAGTCTTTGACCCACACCGGCTTCGGCATAAAAATAAGGGGCAACGTAAATGACTTCGCTATCGTCGATCCGGCTTCTAAAGAGCGATTTGTTCGATATCAAAAAATCAATCGCATGTTCAATTTGTTGTATATCTGCACCCAGTAGCGCTATGGCTTTTTCAAGCAGGATTTCAAGCGGAAGAAAGGTATGTCCGTCGCCGCCCGATTCAAAGAGGATATGTTTAACCCCTGAACCTAAACGAAAAGGAGAATCATGTCCTATGCCTAAGCTAACCGCTAATTTATCAGCTAGTTTAAATCCTATCCCCGCTACTTCATCGGCTAATCTAAATGGATTTTCTTTTATTCTATTTATCGTATCTGCGCCATACACCTTGTATATCTTAAGACCAACCCCAGGGGTTATACCATGCGTCTGCAGAAAAATCATAACATCGCGAACTTCCTGCTGTTCGGCAAAAGAAGCTTGAATCATTGCCGCCCTCGCAGGTCCGATCCCGTCAACTTCGATTAAACGCTCAGGACTAAACCTTAAAACATCCAGTATCTTATCACCAAAACGATCAAGCATCTTTTTAGCGGTAGATTGCCCCACTCCTTTAATCAATCCGGACGAGAGGTATTTAAAAAGCCCTTCCGTTGTATTAGGCTCAATGCTTTCAAAGCTGCTGACAACTATTTGCTTTCCGTAATCGGGATGATTTTTCCACTCGCCTACTATGCGTATCTTTTCTGCATAACCCAAAGAAGGCAAAACACCAACAAACGTGACTGATTCACCGGTATTGTCCTCACGTAATTCCGCAACAGTAAATCCGTTCTGATCATTTCTAAAAACTATATCTTCAATTGTTCCCGTAATTTCGGGCATTTATTTCTCCTAAGCAGGTTAATAAAAAATTATATCATGAATTTAACAAAACTATAAGTATAAAACGGGACGGTTATCAAAACAAAGAGAGCCGCAAGAAGATTGTTTTTATGTTCTTATCTATATTTTATCTTTATTGCTATGATTTTTTTCTTTCCCCCATCCATATTATGGACTTTGGAATCATCACAGGTTCATTTCCGGCCGGAGGTTGCGTGGCAACTTGGGCGTTTTACCTGAAAAGCTGTACCCCAAAAAGTGAGAGAATCAACTCCTACCCGAAACCTGTGCCGACCGCTAATGCGGATTTTTACAAAGTGGAAAAGGGGAAAAAACTTTTTCTTCCGGGCTTTAGTGCCGAAAAAAGCGTTGAACTATTATCAACGTATCGTTTCAATAGCATACAGCGGCAAATTAAGCAGCCACTCTTCGCGTTTATAATCAGCAATAGATACGCGGACAGAAACTTCAGGCTGAAATTTCTCCCAATAGGTTTTCAGACTTTTGGCTTTTAAATTTGTTTCGGCTTTTACCTCAATGGGAATAACCATACTTCCGTTATCCGCAACAAAGTCAATTTCTGCACTGCCACGGTCATTGGTCCAATAATAGGTTTGTATCCCTTCAACAGTTTTCAGTTGCTGCAAAACGTATTGCTCTGTCAGCGCACCTTTAAATTCCTTATAAAGTTCGTTACCGTCCAATAGTGTATTTTGATTTAATCGTACCATACAGGAAAGTAAACCAACATCAAGCAGAAACAGCTTAAAGGATTTTAAATCCTCATAGGCTTTGAGCGGCAGCCTCGGTGCATTGACCCGGTGAACCTTGTGGATTAGACCGCAATCGGTCAGCCAAAACATGGCTTGCTCATATTCCTTCGCGCGCGCACCCTCTTTAATCAGCCCATAAATGAATTTCTTGTTCTCCTTCGCTAGCTGGGCAGGAATACTGTTCCAGAGCATTCTTATCCGAGGAACGACATCATGGGGCGCATGTTTGGAAAAATCCTGCTCATATGCATCAAGAATTCGTTGCTGGATTATCCGCGCTTCGTTAAAATCTTTGTTTTCGGAGAAACTGTTAACGACTTCAGGCATACCGCCCACAAAATAATAATATTTGAGCATGTCGATATAGGTTTGCTTAAAAGTTGTCACCATGTCAAAATCGTTTTTCTGCATAAGTTCTGCATACTGTGTGTAACCCATTGCAGTTAGAAACTCCGTAAAACTCAAAGGGAACAAATCCAAAAACTCTGCCTTGCCTACCGGAAAGGACGTGCCCTTATGCAATGCAACCCCTAAAAGCGATCCGGCGCACAAAATTTGATATTCAGGAGCATTTTCGTTAAAATACTTCAAAGAAGTCAACGCTTTGGGAACTTCCTGAATCTCATCGAAAATCAGCAAGGTGTCAGCAGGATTGATCTTTTGAGAAGAATAAAGCTCTAAGCCTGTTAAAATACGCTTTATATCCAAATCGGAGGAAAATAACTGCATCATGCGCTGATTGTTGTCAAAGCTGACGTATACTGTTTTGCTGAAAGCAACGCGTCCAAATTCCTTCATGAGCCATGTTTTCCCTACCTGTCTTGCTCCGCGTATAATGAGCGGTTTTTTGTTGCGCCTTGCCTTCCATTTATGGAGTTCTTCTATCGCTTTTCTATACATAGCAAATCACCTCGTGATAAAAGTATACCCTGTATTAACATAAATTACAACGATAAACTGTAGTCACTATACGGTTTTTACAGTTAACTTTGTAGAAAGTAAACTTCCCCACTAAATCACATTCTTCTCCCCACAGCCCTTGCTACAGGCTCAAGTTCACGCATGAGCGTCTTGAATTTTTCCGGCTTTAGTGATTGAGCTCCATCGCTTATCGCGTTTGCCGGATCAAGATGCACCTCTATCATAAGGGCATCTGCTCCTGCTGCAACTGCACCCTTCGCAACTGCACCGACAAAACGCCAATTCCCGGTCCCATGACTTGGATCAACAACAATTGGTAGATGCGAAAGTTCTTTAATGACTGGTATCGCACTGATATCCACAGTGTTTCTGGTCGCAGTTTCAAAAGTGCGTATTCCACGTTCGCAGAGTATGACATTCGGATTGCCCGAGCTTAATACATATTCCGCTGCCATAAGCCACTCTTCAATCGTAGAGCAGAGTCCACGTTTTAAAAGCACCGGCTTGTTTGTTATTCCGCATTCAGTTAGCAGTCTGAAATTTTGCATATTTCGAGCGCCAATCTGCAAAATGTCAGTATAACGGGCAACAATCTCAACATCGCGCGTATCTAAAACCTCGGTGACCACCAATAGATTTGTTTCATTCTTAACATCGGCGAGCATTTTAAGTCCATCTTCCGCAAGTCCCTGAAAAGCATAAGGAGATGTACGAGGTTTATATGCACCTCCGCGCAAAATCGACGCACCTGCCTCTTTAACTCTTAATGCCACTTCAAGAAGTTGTGCCGCATTTTCAACAGCACACGGGCCGGCCATAACAGCAATCGGATTGTCTTTACCTATCTTAACACTACCCATATCAATCACTGTATCTTCTGACTTTATTTCTCTGCCTGCGAGTTTGTAAGGTTTTAGAACCGGGATTATCTCCTCAACCCCTGAAAGCGCAAAAAGATTGTGCTCTTTTTTCAAAAGCCTGTCATCCCCTATGGCTCCTATAACAGTTTTAAACTCGCCGTAAATGGGATGAGGCTTAAGTCCAAGATCGATAAGCCTTTCCTCAACCTTTCTGATCTCCTCTTTTGACGCATATGGTTTCATTACTATTATCATTTTTTTTATCCATTCCTTTCTTACGGCTTAATTTATCACGCTTTATTTTTCATAATAAAAATAAAAGCTCCCATCCTGATTATAAGGACGAGAGCATTCTCGCGGTACCACCTCAATTGGCTGCTTTACGCACACCCACTCAAAGCACGTGTCAGTGTCAAAAACTAACATTATGCCCGCTTTCA
>Ga0209616_1000042_pt1 | contig 35531 bp, 32 predicted proteins | sample FlocCalmetaG_FD_184153 | JGI IMG/M metagenome (GOLD analysis project Ga0209616, IMG submission 184153) | Freshwater bacterial and archeal communities from Indian Creek, Illinois, USA - Floc-Cal metaG (SPAdes) (version 2) | ecosystem: Environmental > Aquatic > Freshwater > Unclassified ...
CCTTCAACAAGTTTCTCAAGAAGCTATCCCTGTAGCATAACAAAATTTGTGGACGATCTATGCGCGAAAAAACCCGTAGTACCAACAACTTCTGGCTTTTCGCTGCTTGTTAACTGTAAAAGTCGGGCCGGTTTGTCTGTACCGACGGTTTGTCAAACTAACGCGAAGGAGTCTCACTTGTGCCTCATTGTGGTATAATCCATGTAGCGAAAGGAGAGGGTTTTTTGTCTCTCGGGGCTGTAATTTTATTGGCAATTGTGCAGGGACTGACTGAGTTCTTGCCTATTTCTAGTTCCGGCCACTTGGTTCTCGCGCAGTATGTGCTCGGGGTAGAATCGCCAGGAGTGGCATTAGAGGTGGCTCTACACATTGGCACCCTCATTTCAGTGGTGATAGTTTTTTGGGCTGATATTCTAGGGCTCTTACGAGCTGGTATTAGTATCCTCTTTGACCCTTTCAATCGGCGGAGTGCGGCGCATGCCGCGTATCGGCGTTTAATCTTTCTCTTAGTAGTCGGCAGTGTACCTACGGGTGTCTTGGGTTTGCTCTTTGCGGATACTTTTGAGCTTCTTTTCGCCAACCCCCGCTTTATCGGCTATGCGCTACTCGTGACGGGATGCTTGCTGTTCATGGCCACGGTTAAGCAAGGGAGCAGAGGAATGCGCGACATGGGTCCGAGCGATGTTCTCTGGGTAGGACTAGCACAAGGGCTCGCCATCACCCCGGGGATTTCGCGCTCTGGCTCTACGATCGCAGCAGGTCTTATGCGAGGCCTAGATCGCGACACCGCCACGCGCCTTTCATTCTTGCTCTCTCTACCGGCAGTGTTGGGGGCAGCCATACTTAAGACCCCTGAACTTTTTCGTGAATCCTCGGCGCATCCCATCGCATATGTGCTGATTGGCATCGTGGTATCGGCTCTAGTTGGAATTGTGGCCATTAAGTACTTGGTGGCCATACTCAGGCGGGGCAAGTTACAGTATTTTGCCTACTATGTATGGGCAGTCGGACTATTGACGATTTTCTTTGTCAAGTAAGCAGGCGGGGAGTGAAAAAACTGTGCCCAGGCGGAAAGTGAAAAAGGCATCGTCGGCCCACAAGAGTCTGTCCAACGAGGTTGCGGCAGTGCTAGTGATCATTGTGTCCGCCTTCTTATTGGTGAGCTTGCTGGCGACAGAACTCACTGGTCATGTGGGCAGGTTTTCTAACGCCTTGCTTGTTGGTGTGTTGGGGCGAAATGGGGCAGTCGCCACCATGATTTGGGCCTTCGTGGCAGGAGTCATAGCCTTGTCAGGTCGCAAGAAAACGGCGCGAAAGATCCATTTTTTTATGCTTCTCATGGTAATCGCCGTGCTGTTAGCAAGCGCGCTCGCTGTCCCCGCTATTAGGAGGGAGTGGCCCTATCGTGACTTGGGAACCGATGGTGGCGGCATGGTGGGGGGTATACTGGGCAGCGTTGTAGTTAGTCTAGTGGGCGAAATTGGGGCCTGGGTGGTGGTAGTAACCGCCCTGCTTCTCGGTCTGCTCTGGGTAACCAACACATCATTAGTGAGTGTGGTGCGGCGCATGCTCAGCTTGTTAAAGGCTGCAGTGCTCTTCGTGCGCAAACAACGGCGACCCGCTGGGCGCACGAAAGCTGCCGCCTTGCCGCCGACCCCCCCGAAAATGACGACTGTGGTAGAGGAAGAGGAACCACGACTAGAGGCTGGGCCGGTGGAAAGACCCCTCGCCCCTGTGCTGCCCGACCTGCCCACCGGGCAGATCGAGCAGTTAAAGTTGCCGCTCTCGGATTACCAACTGCCAGACATTGAACTTCTCAACCGTTCCCTGCGCACCAGTGTGGTGCGCGGCAGCAAGGAAGAAAGAGATAATATCCGTACCCTAGAAGAAACTCTCGCCAATTTCGGGGTTAGGGCTAAGGTAGTCGATGTTACGCGCGGACCGACCTGTACGCGATACGAATTGCATTTATCCCCCGGCACCAAGGTGAGCAAGGTGACAGGACTTAGTAATGACCTAGCCATGAGTTTGGCCAGTGAAGGAGTCAGAATAGAAGCTCCCATCCCAGGAAAAGCAGCGATAGGTATCGAAGTGCCCAACAAGGCCAGGGGATCAGTCTTCTTGCGCGATGTGGTGGACAGCGCAGAATTTAGTGCTAGTACTTCCCCGCTGACGGTCGCTTTAGGCAAGGATATTGAGGGCACGACGATTGTCGCAGATTTGACGCAGATGCCCCATCTGTTGATTGCTGGTGCGACGGGTGCGGGTAAGAGTGTATGCATAAACACGATAATCTCTAGCGTATTGTATAAGGCGCGGCCTAGCGAAGTTAAAATGTTGCTTATTGACCCTAAGGTAGTGGAATTGTCGCAGTACAATGGCATACCTCATCTCTTAGCGCCGGTCTTAAATCATCCCAAGAAAGCAGCCGCAGCGCTCAAGTGGGCCACGGGTGAAATGGAAAAGAGATACGCTACCTTCGCCAAGGCTGGAGTACGCGACATTGCGCGTTACAACGAGAGAGCTTTGGAGAGAAGCACCGAGCACATGCCCTACTTGCTCATCGTCATCGACGAGCTGGCTGACTTGATGATGGTGGCGAGGGCGGACGTTGAAGATGCTATCTGTCGGCTCGCGCAAATGGCGAGAGCCGCAGGGATGCACTTAGTCATAGGCACTCAGCGGCCATCTACAGACGTCATCACGGGGCTTATCAAGGCTAATATTCCCTCGCGTCTTTCGTTCACAGTATCATCAGCCACCGATTCTCGGGTAATTCTCGATATGTCCGGCGCGGAGAAATTGCTGGGCAGGGGGGACATGCTCTTTCTCCCCGTGGGGCAGAGTAAGGCTAAGCGAGTGCAAGGAGCTTTTGTCTCGAACCGCGAAATAGAGAAAATCGTAGACTATGTCTCGGCCCAAGGGGAAGCGACCTATGCACCAGGACTCGCAACTCTAGACGATGTCGACAACAGCGTGCCAGAAGGAGATACGGAGCAAGATGAACGCTTTCTGGATGCGGTGCGCGTAATTGTTGAAACTGGGCAGGCTTCGGTGTCAATGTTGCAGCGGCGCATGCGGCTTGGCTATACCAGGGCAGCGCGTATTGTGGACCAAATGGCAGAGGCAGGCATTGTAGGCCCGAGCGACGGTAGCCGACCCCGTCAAATCAATAAAAGTCATTCTCTCGTCAAACAGCTTCTTGAGAGCAGCAAAAATGATGGCCGAGCATAAAGGGGGAGAGACGCGTGAAGGGGATCGGGCAAGTCTTGCGTCAGGCGAGGGAGGCGCAAGGCCTTTCGGTGGCAGAAATGTATCAACGTACTCACATCCGCGAGTGGATTGTCGAGGCCATTGAGGCAGAGAATTTCGCCGCGATTCCGGGTGGGTCTGTCTATGTGAGGGGGTTTGTACGCCGCTTGTGTGCAGAGCTGCAGCTAGATTTTTCTCTGTTGTCTCAAGGGGCGCATTCCCAAGGTGAGGACGATAAACAGAGTTTGCCACCGTATCTACCCAGGCGGCAAGCTAATCAGGCATCCCTGGTGGGGGTACTGCTGGTGGTTATTGCGCTAACTCTAGCCGCCCTGTATTGGTTTTTTTGGTTGCCACCAGCGCCACAACCGCCCGTAGCGACGCCCCCGCCTATCGTGTTGCCAACTATTCCACCTCCACCTCCCCCTCCCGTGGTGACACAACCGACCTTCGCCTTGGTGGGGGTTCAGGGGGGACGATATGTTTACACTGTGGACACGTGGCCCATGCTGCTTAAGATTGTTGTGCGCGAAGAACAATGCTGGGTCATGGTAGAAGTCGATGGCGCAGCCGGAAGGTCGACCATGTTAAACGCAGGGCAGTCTATGGAAGTTACTGCGACTGATTCTCTGCTCCTTCGTCTAGGGCGGGCCCGCGTTGTAGATATTATTATCAATGGGCAAACATTGCCGAGGCAGACGGGCGACGTTAAAGATTTCACTTTTACGAAAACAGGCCCATAGGGGTCTTTTTTTTGGAGGTTCTATGGAAAAAATGTCTCTAGCAAAATATCCCTTACCAATGACGCGCTCGGAAATGACCAGGCGCGGCTGGGAGGAACTCGACTTTCTTTTGATTACGGGGGACGCTTATGTCGACCACCCAAGTTTCGGCGCTGCACTCATTGGCAGGCTACTTGAGGACGGGGGCTACAGGGTGGGCGTTATTGCGCAACCGAACTGGCGCGACCTAGATGCCTTTAGAGTCATGGGCACACCGCTCTTGGCCACCCTAGTGACCGCCGGCAATTTAGATTCTATGGTCGCTAACTACACTGTATCCGGCAAACCAAGGCGGGAGGATGACTTTTCGCCCAGTGGACGAGGGGGAAATCGACCCGACCGGGCGGTTGTAGTCTACGCTAACCGCGTGCGCGAGGCTCACCCTGGGGGTCCTATCATTATCGGCGGGATTGAAGCTTCACTGCGGCGACTAGTACATTATGATTTTTGGGCAGATAAGATCAGGCGATCTGTCTTGCTCGACAGCAAGGCCGACCTACTTCTTTATGGTATGAGCGAGTTCTCCCTGCTAGAGGTTGCACAGAGGCTCCGCTTTGGCAACTCGCACTTTACTGATATACCCGGAGTGTGCTATATTGCATCGCATGCGCCGCAGAGTGCCGTGCTCTTACCTAGTTACGAAGAGATAAGTCAAAACAAGGAGCGCTTTGCGGAAGCTTTTCGCCTGGCACATAACGAACAAAATCCCTACACCGGACGTATACTCTGCCAAGGGCATGGCGATATCATGCTCTGCGTCAACCCACCACCGCTGCCCCTTAGTACCCCCATGTTGGACATGGTGTACGGCCTGCCCTATACGCGACAAGTCCATCCCCGTTATGGACAAGAGGGCGGTGTGAAATCGCTTGATGAAGTTGAGTTTAGCATCACCAGTCACAGGGGCTGTTTTGGCAGTTGTTCTTTTTGTGCACTGACGGCTCATCAGGGGCGGCAGGTGCAGCATCGCAGCAAGGCCTCCATTCTGGCGGAAGCTCGACTCTTGACTACATTGCCTAGCTTTAAGGGGTATATTCACGATGTTGGCGGTCCCACCGCGAATTTTCATCAGGCGGCCTGTGAAAAACAGGAATCTAAAGGTGGATGCCGTGACAAGGAGTGCTTGTCACCTCTACCCTGTAGACTGCTCAAGGCAGACCATAGCGCTTACTTAGAAGTATTGCGCGCGGTGCGGGCACTGCCTGGGGTCAAAAAAGTCTTTGTGCGTTCCGGAGTACGATTTGATTATGTCGTACTAGATGCCAACGACACTTTTTTGGCAGAGCTGTGCCAACACCATATCTCGGGGCAACTCAAGATCGCACCTGAACACATATCGCCCCGCGTTTTGCGCCTGATGGGCAAGCCTGCGCGGCGCGTGTACGAGGATTTCGCGGCTCGCTTTAATCGTTTAAATGAAAAATTGCAAAGAGAGCAATACCTAGTACCATACTTTATGTCTAGCCATCCGGGCAGCACTTTGGAGGATGCTGTTTTGCTGGCCGAATATCTCCGGGATAATAATATACGCCCACAACAGGTCCAGGATTTTATCCCCACGCCGGGCTCGCTGTCTACCTGTATGTACTACACTGGGGTGCATCCCTTGACAGGGGAAAAGGTGCATGTGCCCCGCACAAGTAAGGAAAAAAAGATGCAGCGCGCGCTACTACAGTACTTTCTGCCGAAAAATTACGCTTACGTGCGTGAAGCGCTCCGTCTAGTCGGTCGCGAAGAACTGATTGGTCATAGCAAGAAGGCCCTCGTACCTGTGGATCGCCTGGCCCCGCACAAGACAAAAAAACGCACGAAGCACAAATGATATGGGAGTGGACAGAGTGCAGATTGGATTTGTTAGCCTAGGTTGTACCAAGAATCAAATTGATAGTGAACTTATGCAAGGGCTTCTCACAGCGGGTGGGCATACCCTAGTCGCCAATGTGGACGAGGCGGAAGTTATTATTGTTAATACCTGTGGTTTTATTCAAGCAGCTAAGGAGGAGTCAATCCAAGCCATTCTTGCGGCAGCGGAACACAAAAAGAGGCGTTGTCGCCAGCTTATCGTGGCGGGTTGTCTATCCCAACGCTACGCCAAGGAATTACTACAAGACATACCAGAAGTCGATGGCCTTGTCGGTACGGGCAGTTTCACCACCATCGCTGAAGTGGTAAGGCGCGTGCAGGCGGGTGAGCGTGTTTTATCCGTGGGAGAGACTGACTATGACTATGAGGAAGATATTGAACGAGCTACCAGCAATGAGTATTCGGCGTATGTCAAAATCGCTGAAGGATGCAGCAATTGGTGCTCATACTGCGTTATTCCCTTGGTGAGGGGTGGATATCGCAGTCGTAGCATGGAGAGCATCTTGCGCGAAGTCGCCAAGTTAGAAAGCAAGGGTCTAAGAGAGTTAAATTTGATTGCTCAGGATACTACTCGTTATGGGATTGACCGTTATGGCGAACCAAGGCTCGCGGAGTTACTAGAGAAGCTTCATGCGATCGCGGGCCTACAGTGGATTCGTCTCTTGTACTGCTACCCAGACTTTTTCACCGATGGATTGATAGAGGCCATGGCAGCATTGCCCAAGATTTGCAAGTACGTGGATATGCCTTTGCAGCACATAAATGACCGCATACTCTCGGCCATGCATCGCCGTGGCACCAAGCAGGAAATTATCGCTCTCTTGCACAAACTGCGCGCTCGCATCCCCGGTTTAACTATAAGGACCACATTCATCGTCGGGTTTCCCAGTGAAACTGAGGAGGAATTTCGCGAGTTGAGGCAATTTGTGGCCGAGATGAAGTTTGATCATGTGGGGGTCTTTAAGTATTCGCGCGAGGAAGACACGGCGGCCGATGCCCTAGAGGGCCATGTGGACGAGAGTGTGAAGGAGGGCCGTTACCAAGAACTGATGCTCCTACAACAAGAAATAAGTCGCGAGCGCAATCAGCGCCTTGTGGGTACTGTGCAAATGGTCCTTGTGGAAGGGCCGTGGCCGGAAGGAAAGGGTGTCGTGGGGCGAGCAATGAAAGACGCCCCTGAAGTAGACGGTGTGGTCTACGTACGAGGGGCGCAAGCAAGTAAGGGTGAGTTCATCGCAGTACAGGTTCAATCGACATCAGAATATGACTTGTTTGGGGTGATAAGCCATGAATCTCGCCAATAAAATCACCTTGAGTCGGATCTTCCTCTTGCCGGTGTTCCTCTTTTTTATCTCAGAACAAATGCGCTTTGGGCCATACATCGCTGCCGGTATTTTTATACTGGCCGCGGCCACCGATGGTCTTGACGGCTATGTGGCCCGCAAGAAGAAACAAGTGACGACGCTCGGCAAACTGCTTGACCCCTTGGCGGACAAGCTGCTTGTTATGTCGGCCCTAGTGTCTTTAGTGGAACAGGCGGCCTTACCGGCGTGGATTGCCATTGTCATTTTGGCGCGGGAATTTGCCATTACCGGCCTCAGGGGCGTGGCGGCGGCCGAAGGAAGGGTCATCGCCGCTAGCAAATTTGCCAAACTAAAGACAGTCACGCAAATTGTGGCCATTGTAGCGGTAATGACCAATAACTACCCCTTTTCCCTCATCGGCTTCCCCTTCAAGAGCATTGCCTTAGCGCTAGCCGTGATATTCACCATCTTGTCGGCACTAGAATACTTCCGCGATGCCGGAGAACTGCTGGAAAAATAGCCGGTAGTTTGCGGCTACTAGTACTAGGGCATTAAGGCAGATCAAACAAGAGCACTTCGGCCTGCGCGCCACCTTCTAGGACTATGCGTGGGGCAAAAGTTTTAAGCGCATCACCACCGATAAGCGCGTGCCCATTGACTGTGACAAGGCCCTTAATGACCTGCACGTAGGCCCTGCGGGAAGCAGATAGCACATACTCTATGGTTTCGTCGCCGTGAAGGGCGCCAAGAAAGATTTTGACGTCTTGCTGCAGAGAGACTCCGGTCGTAGTCGTTTCTTGGGCAGCAATGAGGTGTAGCCGCCCACGAGCGTTCTCTGGTTCAAGTTTCTTTTGCTCATAGCTTGGCGCGACACCGCGCACATTGGGCTCTATCCATATTTGCAGGAGATGTGTATCTGCTTCGCCCTGACTATATTCGCTGTGGCGCATACCGCTACCAGCCGTAATTCGTTGGATCTCGTAAGCCCCCATGGTCGCTGTGTGTCCCATGGAATCTTCATGGCGCAGTTGGCCGCTTAATACCAAGGTGACTATTTCCATATCACGATGGGAATGCATACCGAAGCCATGTCCTGGCTTAACGAAGTCTTCGTTAATGACGCGAAGTGCTCCAAACCCCATGTGCGCCGGATCATAATAATCGGCGAACGAAAAGGAATGATAGGTCTTCAGCCAACCATGGTTGACATGTCCGCGTTCTTGGCTGGGGCGAATTGTATCGGCAAAGCTACTATACTCTATCATCAAAATCATCCTCCAGTTTTCAATTGATGTTACCAAAAATATCATACCATAAATTGACTGATAGTGCACGGCGCTGCATGGAGAGAAATTGTGGCACACTGGTGGCATATTATATAAAGTGGGTGGATAGTGATGCTGAAAGCTGAGATCATCTCTGTTGGCACAGAGCTACTGCTTGGGCAGATTGTTAATACCAATGCCCAGTTTTTAGCCCAGCAAATGGCCGAATTAGGGTTAGCACTCTACTTTCAAACAGTGGTCGGCGATAACGATTTGCGCATACAGTCGGTAGTCAAGCAGGCCTTAGAGCGGGCGCAAGTAGTCATCGTCACTGGGGGCCTAGGACCTACGGAGGACGACATTACCCGCGAGTCGGTGGCCAAGGCCTTAGAGCGAGAGCTAATTTTCACCCCAGAAATTGCCCGATACTTAGCCTCTATCTTTGCTGGACGTGAGATGCCAGCGAATAACTTGCGGCAGGCCCACCTGCCAAGTGGGGGAGTACTCCTGCCCAATCCTCACGGAACAGCCCCGGGAATTATGCTAGTAACGGGGCAGGAGCAATATGTGTTTCTCTTGCCCGGCCCTCCCCGAGAAATGCAGCCCATGTTCTGGGATTATGTGGTGCCACACTTGCATAGCCAAGGATTAGTGCAAGGGCAGGTTTGCTCGTGCACGCTACATTTTGTCGGTATTGGCGAGTCGAAAGTAGCGCAAATACTTGAAGACCTGATTAGTAGCCAGACAGTGCCCACCATTGCCCTGTACAGTCGCCTCGGAGAAGTCGATGTACGCTTGACTGCCTATGTCAGCAGTGCTGCCCAGGCGGAGTTGGTCCTAGCGCCAGTGCGCAGTCTAGTTAGGGAGAGGTTGAAAGAGCATTACTATGGCGACAATGAGTGCACATTACCAAGGGCCGTCGGCTTGGCCTTACTTGCCGCAAAACACCAACTTTCTTTAGCGGAATCATGTACAGGGGGGCTCGTGGGGCATCTTATCACCAGCGAACCAGGCTCCTCAAGTTACTTTCTCGGCAGCATGGTCTGCTATGCTAATGAAGCAAAGGTCGAGATTCTAGGGGTCAGCACTAAGACTCTGCACGAGTATGGTGCCGTGTCAGAAGAGTGTGTGCGCGAAATGCTTGCTGGGGCGATGAGGCTTGGTGGGGCGACCATTGGCATGGCCGTAACTGGCATAGCTGGTCCCGAGGGCGGTTCGTCATTAAAGCCGGTGGGGACTGTATGGCTAGCGTTAGGGAGTAAGGCGAAAGTGCAAACAATTAAACTTACCCTACGCGGTGACCGTAGCGCCATCAAGGAGCGCGCCGCACGCCTAGCCTTAGGCCATCTCCTTAATTTTTTACGGCAGGAATAATAGTTGCGAACAGTTGTTCGTTAGAGTATAATGGGCACAGAGAGATTAGCAGGGGGTTTGGTAAATGGAAAAGAAAAAGGCACTAGAAATGGCACTTAATCAGATCGAAAAGCAGTTCGGCAAAGGTTCTATCATGCGCCTTGGTGGCGATCAATTAGTAGCCCTTGAGGTTATATCGACGGGGGCTCTCTCTTTGGACATCGCTCTTGGGATAGGTGGGGTGCCACGGGGGAGAATTATCGAGGTCTTTGGCCCTGAATCGAGCGGTAAGACGACGGTAGCCCTCCATATTATCGCCGAAGCACAAAAAAATAAGGGCGTAGCGGCATTCATCGATGCTGAGCATGCCTTAGATGCCGCCTATGCGCGCAAGCTCGGCGTGAATATAGATGATTTGCTTGTTTCTCAACCCGACACCGGTGAGCAGGCCCTAGAGATTGCTGAGGCATTGGTTAGGAGCGGCGCACTTGATGTTGTCGTCATTGACTCTGTTGCCGCGCTCGTCCCTCGCGCCGAGATCGAAGGGGAGATGGGTGACTCCCATGTCGGACTGCAGGCACGTCTTATGTCGCAGGCTTTACGCAAGCTGGCTGGCGCCATCAGTAAGTCCAAGACTACCGCGATTTTTATCAATCAGCTGCGCGAAAAAGTCGGCGTTATGTTTGGCAATCCCGAGGTAACGCCTGGCGGCAGGGCTCTTAAATTCTACGCCTCGGTTCGCCTTGAGGTACGGCGTGTTGAGTCGCTCAAAATAGGGCAGGATGTAGTCGGGAATCGCACGCGCGTTAAAGTTGTGAAGAACAAAGTTGCCCCTCCCTTTAAGCAGGCTGATTTTGACATTATATACGGCGAAGGCATTTCGCGCGAAGGTTGCATCATTGATACGGCCGCAGATAGCAATATTGTGGTGAAGAGCGGGGCCTGGTACTCCTTTGAGGACGAGCGCTTAGGCCAGGGTAGGGAGAACGCCAAGCAGTACTTGCGTGAGCGCCCTGAGACGGCACAGAAAATTGAGGCGCGCATTAGAGAGAGTCTGAAGCTCGGTCAAGTAGCACCCAAGAGCGACGGCGATTCATTTGAAGAGTAGCGAAGTCTATAAAGTAGCCGTGCGGCTCTTAGCCAGGCGCGATCATACGCGGGCAGAGCTTAGCCAAAAGTTGAGACGGCGTGGTTTCCCGGAGGACCTAGCTGCTGAAGCTTGCGAGGCATTGATTGAGCGGGGCTTTCTCGACGATCAGCGCGTCGCAGCTAATTTGTTGCGTGCCGCGCTCGACAAAAGAGACTTAGGGAGCCGTCGTTTCGCGCAACAATTGTGTAAGCGTCTGCTACCGCGGGCCATAGTGGAAGAAGTGATGGCGGATTTCCTTAGCCAAGCTGATGAATTGGCTAGGGCTACCGCCATGGCTATGCATCACATTGACTCGGGTTTAGAGAGGGCGGCAATCGAGCGAAAGCTTTGGCAGAGGGGCATCCCCGCTGGGATCGTCAGGGCTGCCCTCTCCGCCGTCAACCTTGACAAGAACGCTTAAGAGGGCTAAAATGTTCCCAGAGAGTAGAAATTCTCTCTTTGCTAGACGAAGTGGCCCTTAATGAGTTCCGCGTGGGATCCCCTAAGCAGGCCGAGGGTTCTCGGTCATTTTTTTGTAGTTTGATAAAGAAAGGAGGAGAGGAATATCCAATACTTATTGTGGATTATTGTTTTATTGGCATTACCTGCCGCAGCTTACAGCGGTTATCAATACCGGAGACGAGTTAGCGAAAAAATCATAGGCGATGCTGAAACCCAGGCCGCACAAAAAATTGAAGAAGCCAAGAAACTGGCTGAAGCAAAAAAGCGCGAATCAGTGCTTGAGGCTAAAGACGAAGTCTATAAGTTGCGTCAGGAGTTTGAGCGTGAAGTTAAGGAGCGGCGGGCGGAAATCGTGCGTGTAGAACGCCGGCTCGTACAAAAAGATGAAACTCTCGATAAGAAAATTGAGCAAATTGAGCGCAAGGATGAGCAGCTGACGCGTAAAGACGCTGACGTGCAAAAACTCAAAGACCGCGCCGCCGAAATAGTGGAAAAACAACAGTCAGAGCTCGAGCGAGTTGCTGGTTTGTCTAATGAGGAGGGTCGCCGACTCCTTCTCGCTAATGTAGAGAGAGAAGTCCGGCATGAGGCCTCTATATTGATAAGAGATGTAGAGCAAGAGGCTCGCGATGAGGCCGATAAGCGTGCGCGCGAAATTGTCACTGTGGCCATTCAACGCTGCGCCGCCGACCATACCGCGGAGACCACTGTCTCAGTCGTGGCCTTGCCAAATGACGAGATGAAGGGTCGCATCATTGGTCGCGAAGGCCGTAATATTCGTGCTTTAGAAACACTTACCGGCATCGACCTTATTATCGACGACACTCCCGAGGCCGTCATTATTTCCGGTTTTGACCCCGTGCGTCGCGAGGTGGCGCGTATTGCGCTCGAACGGTTAATCGTCGATGGACGCATTCACCCGGCTCGCATTGAGGAAATGGTGGAGAAAGCCCAGAAGGACGTTGAGCAACGCATTCGTGAAGAAGGCGAGAAAGCTGTCTTTGACGTGGGCATTCACAATATGAATCCGGAGCTTGTTAAGCTCTTGGGTCGTCTGCGTTATCGCACTAGTTATGGGCAAAATGTGTTAAAGCATTCCCTCGAAGTGGCCCATCTTGCCGGTATTATGGCGGCGGAGTTGGGTGTAGATGTGCAATTGGCCAAGCGGGCTGGATTGCTGCATGATTTGGGCAAGGCTATTGATCACGAAGTCGAAGGCTCTCATGTTGCTATCGGAGCAGAAATAGCCAAGAAGTACCGCGAGCATGCTCAGGTGGTCAATGCCATAGCTTCGCATCATGGTGATATCACGGCAACTTCTGTGGAGTCTGTCTTGGTAGCTGCGGCCGATGCCATTTCGGCGGCACGACCGGGCGCACGGCGTGAAAGTCTAGAGAACTATATCAAAAGACTGCAAAAGCTAGAGGAAATAGGCTCGTCTTTTGAGGGCGTGGACAAGGTCTATGCCATTCAGGCTGGGCGAGAGATTCGTATCATTGTTAAGCCAGATCGAATTGATGATTTGGCCGCCGTCAGGGTAGCGAGGGATATTTCTAAGCGCATTGAGAATGAATTAGAGTACCCAGGGCAGATTCGGGTGACGGTCATTCGCGAGACCCGGGCCGTTGAACTAGCAAAATAGCATTCTAAAAGCCGAGCTATGCTCGGCTTTTGCTACAGGAGGTCGAGGTCACACATGCTCAATATTCTGTTTCTCGGCGATATTGTCGGTCGTCCCGGTCGCGAGGTGATCAAGAAGCTACTCCCCGGCATTCGCCAGCAGTTTAAGATTAATTACTGTATCGCCAACGGAGAGAATGCAGCGCATGGCACCGGGTTGACAAAGGATATTGCCGATGAGCTCTTGTCTTCGGGCATTGATGTGCTCACAGGCGGTAATCATATCTGGGACAAAAAAGAGATCTTATCCTTTATTGATGACTATCCCCGCGTCGTGCGCCCGCAAAACTATCCGCCAGGGACCCCAGGGCAGGGGGTATTCTTAACGGAGATTGGCTTACCGCCCCTGCCCATTGCTGTGGTGAGCGTCATGGGCAGGGTGTTTATGCCGCCCATTGACTGCCCCTTTCGTGGCATGGATGCCCTTTTGCAAAGAATTCCCACAGACACTGTCGTGCTAGTTGATTTTCATGCTGAGGCCACTTCGGAAAAGCAGGCCTTAGGGTTCTACTTAGACGGTCGAGTCGCCGCCGTTATCGGCACTCATACTCATGTTCAGACTGCGGATGAGCGCGTTTTGCCCAAGGGAACAGCGTTTTTGTCCGATGTGGGGATGTGCGGCCCCCATATTTCTGTGCTCGGAGTTCAAGTTGAGCAGGTTGTGCGAAGATTTGTCACCGGGCTGCCTGTCAAATTTGAAATTGCCGAAGGTCCGCAGATACTGTGTGGCGTGGTGCTCCGCATAGACCCAGTGACGCGCCAAGTTGTCGCGCCCCCAGAACGTATTGTGCGCCTGTTACCCTGAAGCTTTGAATCATAAAAGCGGCAAATTTTTGCATGCTATCCTGCATTCCCGTTGACACCTAACGGCTTGCCTTAAGAAAATCTGAAAGTCGTTAGAGTGCCTGCATGTCCATCTTCCTCTCTTTTCCACGCCTCTGTGACCTCTGTGGTTGAAATCGTCTCCTAATCTTCGCACGAAGAAGGGAACTTTTTTAACCACAGAGTACACAGAGAAAGCAAGAGAGGAACAAGGAGTGCGACAGTGTAATCGCCTACCTCGTTATGCGTTGGTGGGAATGCAGGGTGTTAGGCCGATAATTTTAGGGTAGACTAGAATATGGATCCTGCGAGTATGAACCGACAAAAAAACTTGTCGGTTCATTTTCTTTTAGAAGGAGTTGCTGTTGCTGTGGCGAAATGAGATACTAGAATGGATTAATGGACTAATCCATTAGGCATGAAAGGTGGGGTGGAATAGTGGTCGCGATAGAGCTCCGCAGAAAATCTGGCGTGCCCTTGTACGTACAACTTAAAGAGCGCATTCGGCAGCAGGTGGAAAGTGGCGCTTGGTCGCCGGGCTTTAAACTACCCACGGAACGAGAGCTGTCTACCTTGCTTTCTGTCAGCCGCAATACCGTCAGCCAAGCCTACAGGGAGCTTGAATCAGAGGGCATCCTTGTTTCTCTGCAAGGCAAAGGCACCTACCTGACAGAAACAGATCCATCAACCCTTACTGCCAGCAGGTCGCAACGCCTGCTTGGCATCGTTGAGCAGGCGTTAGATAGCGCCCTGCACGAGGGATTTGATTGCGAGGAATTTCAGGAGGTGGCGCGTAGCCTAGCGCTAGAAAAACAGCGCCTGCTCAGTGAGGTGCGCATCGTGTTTGTCGAGTGCAACCGCGAACAGGTGGACTTTTTTTCTACGCAACTGGCTCTAGGCAGAGGTACTCGCATTGTTCCACTACTCTTAGATGAGCTGCTGAAGGGCGGCACTGCTGCTCGTCGCATTGTGGACGAGGCAGAAATTGTGGTGACCACGTTTTTTCATGAACAGGTAGTGCGTGCGGCTATTGGTGCTGACAAACTCATGCTCGCCGTGGCGCTCGATCCGCAGCTAGAGACCGTGGTGCGTATCGCGCGAATTCCGCGCAACAAGAAATTGGCTCTTATCTGTATCTCGCCCGTTTTTGCCGAAAAAGTCCAAGCGTCACTCCTGGCGGCAGGGGTGGAGCATCAGTTGCACGTTGCCACACAGGGGGTGGACAGGAAAACTCTCTGTGATCTGCTCGCCGAGGCAGATATCGTCTTGGTATCACCCGGCCGTAAACGCGAGGTGGCTCTACTGTGCCCCGCCGGTAAAGAAATTATTGAGTTCGTCTATCGTCCTGACCTAGGTTCAAGCAATTTATTACAGAGCGTCATTCTACGACTGCGAGAAGGAGCAGTAGAGAGCCGCTAAGACCCCGGCTTTTGCGTAATTACAGACTAAGGTGGTGTAGACATTGATTAAGAAGAAGCCCTACCGCGTCGTGCGCGGCCCAGAAGGTTTGCTTCCCCCCGCGGCAGCCATGCGCGGCATCGTTCTCCCAGAAAAAGGAGAGGGACTTGTCGAAGGTTGCCTTGTTGGCGAACAAGAAACTCTAGAGGTGATGGCGCGACAACTTCTGACCGGCAAGAACCCCACTATTTTCCCGGGGCCGCTAGTTCTGTGGGCATGGAGGGATGGCGTCGCGGAGAAAGCCGCTGCCGTGCTCGAATTGGCAGATGAGATTCCTGGTGTGCGAATCATTCCTATGCCCGACTACCGTCCCATCTACCCGAAGATTGACCCCGAAGCTGTTATCAACCCCTGCCACCCCAACCTCACTATTTGGCACAATAAGATCGAGGTCTGTGTCTTTGTCGGTGTTCACTGCCATTTTGCCAACATCACCCTCAAAATGATTAGGGCAGGCACAAATTGCTACACTATCACCCTCTGCCATGAGGCCGGTCATGAGGATTCTATGGCCTCATTGCCCTTCTGCGGCGTTGATCAGGTGCGTGCCCTGACCGAGACCATTCGGCGACTGAAGAGAGAAGGCTTGGTTCCTCGGTATGCCGAAGCGCCGGGGATTCAATTGACAGCCACCCAACAAGCGGTATTGAATGGCTTGGTTTGGCAACAAGGAGTCACTAGTTAGTCTATGCGGGCGCTACTAAGCCTAGGGGAGGTTATATTATGGACAACGAAAATAAACAGCGCGTAGTCACACCTGAATACATGTTTTTTGAGGCCCCGCGCACCAAGGCCTACATCACGGGCAGCGAGGCCGCCAGTGAAGCTGTGCGGCGTGCAAATCTTGACATCGCCATTGCCTATCCCATCACACCCCAGAGTGAGACCATGCAGCGTGTAGGTGACCTATTTGCCGAGGGTTACCTCAAGGATTACTATCGGGCGGAAGATGAGATTGGCGCCTTTTCTGCTATCTCAGGCGCCTCCAGAACGGGCGTACGTTGCATGACGGCTTCATCGGGTCCAGGATTGATGCGCGGGCTTGAAGTCATAGCCTCGTGGCCGGGGCATCGCTTGCCGCTTGTTTTTCTCATTATGTGCCGCGTCATCAATGCGCCGCTCTCTATTCAGCCCGATAACTTGGAACTAGACTATATGCTGACCACAGGGAGCATTCTTTTCCACGCCGAGAATCAGCAGGACTTCTTTGATTATACTTTGGCTGCCTTTATCATCTCGGAAAAGTGTGAAGTCACCCTGCCTGTGGCCGTGGCCGTGGATGGTTTTTTTGTCACCCATGCGCGCGGTTGGGTAGAGATGCCCTCGGCTGAACTTAAGCTACCGGGTCGCGACTGCTACAGTGAAGCTGTGCCCATGATTGACAACGAAAACCCACCTATTCGCATCGCCCGTGATGCACCAGTGCAGAAGAGTAATTTCATCAGTTACCAGATGCACGCAGCCTGGCAGCAAGAAATTCATGCCGCGCAGGAGCGTTCGCGCCGCTGGATTAAACACTACCTAGGCAGTCTGCTCGAGGTCACCAACCCAGATGCCGAAACGATGATTATTGCCTCAGGCAGTGCGGTTTCGCAGTCCCGCGAGGCACTCCGCCAGGCGGAAGAGATGGGCAAGAAGGTTGGCCTGATAAAAATCAAGAGCTTGCGTCCCTTCCCAGCCGAAGAGTTAATCGCTGCCTGTCAACATGCGAAGCGCATTATCATTCCCGAATTTAACTGCCCTGGCTGGCTCAATCGCGAGGTGCGGGCCACACTTTACGGGCATACTCAAGCCGAAATTGCTGATGGCCCTAGAGTTTATGGCGGCATAACCATGCCCACGGAAATGATTTTAGAATGGTTGTTTGACAGCGACAAGGATGGGCAGTAACTAATGGTAATGATGAAGTTCATAAAGAGAGGCGTTTTAATATGGCACTAAGAACGTTAAATGTAGCCCCTGGTTTTATGCGCTTTATGCCCAAGGAGTATCAAGACTTGGTGGAAAAAGGCCCTTTTGGGCGTCAAATCAAGTTGACTGACCTTGGTACCTTTAAAGAAATTCTCGAAGAACACCCGATGTGTGAAGGTTGCGCCATGGCCTTTTTTGTGCGACTGTCACTCATCGCTCTCCCTAACCCAGAACACACGGTGATCGTGGGCACAGCTGGGTGCGGACGTTTGTCTTTGTCGCAGGCTGCCATTCCCTTTGTCTACGGCAACTATTGCGACACCAATGGTGTAGCCACGGGAATTAAGCGCGGGCTGCAGATTCGTTTCCCTAATCAGACAAAGGATGTAGTCGTGATGGCCGGTGACGGTGGTCTCTCAGACATAGGTTTCTCGCAAGTGATGCACTCGTGGTTTCGTAAAGAAAAATTTGCCACTATCATGCTCGACAATGAGGTTTACGGCAACACCGGTGGTCAAGAGAGCGGCATGACGCGTCAAGGTGCTGTAGTAAAAATGGCGCCCTTAGGCAAGAAATTTGAGAAGATCGATATGATGGGCCTGGCTAAGACGGCAGGGGTGGCCTATATTGCCCGCCTAACGCCCACAAACCCTGGCAGGGTGATCAGCACTATCCGCAAGGCTGTCTTGGTGGCACGCGAGATTGGGCCTACCTATGTTCAGGCCTACACCTCTTGCAACATAGAGTACTCCATCTCGCCTGAACGGGTGATGGACGATGCGCGTCAAGTGGAGAAGGAACGATATTCCTTTGAAGAAATCATGAGCGACGAGGCTAGGGCCTACCTTGAGCGCATAGAGGCAGAAAACAAGTCCTAGGCAGTTTCAAATGCCATTGGGCAATACATTCTAGGAGGAGTAGGGTATGAGGCGATACAATATTCGCATGGCCGGCGTGGGCGGGCAGGGCGTGGTGACGGCCTCCCATGTGCTCAGCAATGGCGTCATCCTCAGCGGAGGAGAGAGCACCATCGTTCCTTTTTTCGGTTCAGAAAAACGCATGGCCCCTGTCGAAAGTTATGTGCGCATAGCGGATGGCAAATTGTTTGAAATAGGGGAGATTATCTTTCCGAATTTTATTGCCATCTTTCACAGTCAGGTCATCACACATGGTAAGTCATATACGATGCCTTTCTATTCTGGGCTCAAAGATGACTCCACTATCCTCATCAACTCGGAACATCCGCTGCGGCTAAGCGTAGACGAAGAACGGGAACTCGAAGAGAAAAGGGCTAGAGTCTACTATCTGCCGGGTATGCAGCTAGCGCTAAAGCACGCTGGTACTGAGGTTGCTACCAATATGGCAATGATTGGCGCCTTGGCGGCTATTATTGGTTTGCCGGACCTAGCTTCGTTAGAAAAAGCGGTACGCGAGCGTTTTCTCGGTAAGGGCTTTGTGGCCTCTGGCGGTACTGCCTCGCTCGATAAGGCCATGGAAAAAGGCTTCACCCACAAGTTCGAGCTGGTGCAAAAGAATCTTGACGCTATTCACGCCGCCTATAATTATGCCTTAGAGAACTGTTGGACAGAGAACTGTGCCAAGGAGGTTGACAAAGTATGTACAAAATAGCCCAAGTTGATGCCGAGAAGTGCGGCGCAACAAATTGTCGCCTGTGCATTTTGTACTGCCCGGAGCCGAATGCCTTGCTTTACGATGAGAAGCGCAAATGCGCCTTTGTGGCCATTGATCGCTGCAAGGGTTGTGGAGCCTGCGTGCGAATTTGCACCGACATCGCCAAACGCAGTTGCATCAAAATGATGCCCGTCGCTGACGTTCAGGGCGGCTTTGAGATGGCCAAGTACGGTTTTCCGGGCAAATCCCAGGAATAGTCTACAACTTATAAGGAGGAATAGTTATGTCAAAAGAAAATCTCAATGTTTTCGCGCAAGTGCAAGCGCAAATTAAAGAGGCCTGCGATCTCCTCGGTTTAGACAACAGTTACTATGAAATTCTGAAGACCCCCCAGAGAGCCATGGAAGTAGCGATACCTGTGCGCATGGATGATGGCACGGTCAAGACCTTTATCGGCTATCGTTCCCAGCATAATACAGCCAATGGCCCCGCTAAAGGCGGTATTCGCTTTCACCCTGACGTCACCTTCGATGAAGTTAAAACGCTCTCCATGTGGATGACGTTTAAATGTGCCGTCATCGGCTTACCCTACGGCGGCGGTAAGGGTGGCATCACTGTCGATCCCAGCAAGCTCTCCCTCGGCGAAAAAGAGCGCCTAGCCCGCGGCTTTGCCCGCAGACTAGGGGACTTTATCGGTCCAGAAATTGATATTCCCGCCCCTGATGTCAATACCAATCCGCAAATCATGGCCTGGATGGTCGATGAGTACAATGCCATGAAGGGCTACAATAACCCTGGCGTTATCACGGGCAAGCCGGTGCTTATTGGGGGCTCACTGGGACGCACTGAAGCCACCGGTCGTGGCGTAGTTATCACCACCCGTGAAGCTTGTGCTGCTATGAAGATCGATCTTAAGGGTGCCAAGGTAGCAGTGCACGGCTATGGCAATGTCGGCAGCTTTGCCGGTCTTTACCTGCATGAGATGGGCTCTAAGATCGTGGCAGCGTTTGATCTTGGTGGCGGAGCCTATCATCCCGACGGCATGGATGCCAAGCAGTTGCAGGATTATGTCACCAAGAATCGCACCGTGCAAGGCTTCCCCGGCAGCAAGCCCATCACCGCCGAAGAATTATTTGCCCTCGAGGTAGATGTTCTAGTACTCGCTGCGCTCGAAAACACCATCACCATGGAGAATCAGCACCTTGTTAAAGCCAGAATTATTTCTGAAGGTGCCAATGGCCCAGTGACTACCGAGGCGGGGAAAAAAATGCACGAGCGCGGCATTGTCATACTGCCTGACATTTTGGCTAACGCTGGCGGCGTAACGGTTTCGTACTTCGAGTGGGTGCAGAATCTGCAGAACTACTACTGGCCTTTAGAGGAAGTCAACGAGAAGCTCGAGCGCAACATGGTTAATGCGTTCGCCAATGTATGGAAAATGGCTAACGATAAGAAGGTAGATATGCGCACGGCCGCCTACTTGGTAGGCATTCGTCGCGTTGCTGATGCGATGAAACTTTACGGTTGGGTATAAGACGAGGATAAAACTGAAAGCCCTCCCGGTTAGCTGGGAGGGCGAAAAGTTTGCCCAGTGCATTTTCATTGTGTGACGATAATGCTAGAATGTATACAGTATTACAGCCAGTTAAGCGAAATATCCGGAGAAGGAGGCTCTTTGATGGACGAGCATTTGCCAGGTAAGGTGCAACAATGGGAGGAAAAGACCAAGAAGTCTTTGGCCAAGAACCCGGAGCGCAAGCCAAAGTTCAAAAATGCTTCACAACTCACCGTAGAGCGTGTTTACACACCATTAGATGTAGCAAGTGACTATACGGTCAATATCGGTCTGCCTGGTGAATACCCTTTTACTAGAGGTGTTCAGCCTACCATGTATCGCGGTCGATTTTGGACCATGCGCCAATACGCCGGCATGGCCAGTGCGGAAGAGTCTAATGCCCGTTATCGCTACTTACTCGAGCAAGGGCAGACTGGACTGAGTGTGGCCTTTGACTTGCCTACACAAATAGGTTACGATTCCGATCACATTCTCGCCGCAGGCGAGGTCGGGAAAGTGGGCGTGGCCATTGACTCGCTGGCTGATATGGAGCTTTTGTTCAAAGACATTCCCCTAGAAAAAGTAAGCACTTCCATGACTATTAACGCCCCCGCGGCCGTGCTCTTGGCCATGTATATCGCTGTGGCAGAAAAGCAGGGCGCTAGCATGGAGAAGCTCTCTGGCACCATCCAGAATGACATCCTTAAGGAATATGTAGCGCGCGGCACCTATATTTTTCCCCCAGCTCCTTCCATGCGCCTTATTACTGATATTTTTGCTTTTTGTGCCCAGCATGTGCCCGAATGGAACACCATCAGTATTAGCGGCTACCACATTCGTGAAGCTGGGTCTACAGCCGTGCAAGAAGTAGCCTTTACCTTGAGCGATGGCATTGCCTATGTGGAGGCCGCCATCAAAGTGGGCCTCAATGTAGATGATTTTGCCCCACGCCTTTCGTTTTTCTTTAACTCCCATGTCGATTTCTTTGAGGAAGTAGCTAAGTTTAGAGCCGCCCGCAGATTGTGGGCTAAAATCATGAAAGAGCGTTTTGCGGCCAAGAATCCTAAATCCATGATGCTTCGTTTCCATACCCAGACCGGTGGATCAACGCTTACGGCGCAGCAGCCTGATAATAATGTAGTGCGAGTGACATTGCAGGCCTTGGCCGCAGTTCTAGGTGGGACGCAGTCTCTGCACACGAATTCTCGCGATGAGGCTTTGGCTCTGCCAACGGAGGACTCTGTGCGCATCGCGCTCCGCACCCAGCAGATTATCGCCTACGAGAGCGGAGTAGCTGACACAGTCGATCCCTTGGCGGGTTCGTACTATTTAGAAAAGATGACTGATGACATTGAAAGCGCGGCCTTTGCCCTCATCCAAAAGGTCGATGCTTTAGGTGGAGCGGTAGCGGCTATTGAAAAAGGCTTTATGCAGCGCGAAATCCAAGATGCGGCCTATGACTGGCAGATGCAGGTCGAGAGTAAGGACCGTGTGGTGGTAGGGGTAAATCAATTTTGCATCAAGGAGCCCTCGCCGCGCGGTTTACTGCGAGTAGACGCCAGTGTAGGCGAGAATCAGAAACAAAAATTGCAGCAACTTCGCAGCAGTCGCGATAATGAGGCCGTCAAGCAGGCCTTACTGCATCTTGAGGCCTGTGCGCGGGGAGCGGCAAATTGTATGCCAGCCATCCTTGACGCCGTGCGCGTCTATGCCACTCTAGGAGAAATCTGCGACACATTGCGCAAGGTCTTCGGCGAATATCATGCCGATAATGTCCTTTAACAGGAGGGGTAGACGATGGCAGAAGAGAAGCGGACTAGGGTATTAGTGGCCAAACCAGGCTTAGACGGTCATGACCGTGGCGCAAAAGTGGTGGCTCGGGCTTTACGGGACGCTGGCATGGAAGTTATTTATACAGGGCTTAGGCAGACACCCGAACAAATTGTCGAGGCGGCCCTGCAAGAAGACGTTGACGTCATTGGCTTGAGCTGTCTGTCGGGGGCGCACAATCACCTTTTCCCGCAAGTAGTGGCCTTACTTAAGAAACATCAGGCCGAGGATATCTTGGTGGTGGGTGGCGGCGTAATTCCTGACGAAGACATTCCTTTTCTCAAAGAGCATGGGGTGAAGGAAATTTTTACTCCCGGCACAGGTACGAATGTCCTAGTGGATTTTATTAAGAAGCATGTTGCCCATAGATAGGCTGCGCGAGAGGTTCTTGTCTGGCGAGACGCGAGCTCTGGCCCAAAGCATCTCCCTAGTCGAAGATAGCGCCAGAGAGGCCGCACGATTTATGCGACCGCTAGGTGCGCCTATGACGCTACCGCGCATAGTTGGCGTGACTGGGCCGCCGGGTGCTGGCAAAAGCACCTTGACGGCGCGTCTTGCCCTAGCTCTCCTCGAGAAAGGTGAGAAAGTCGCCCTTTTGCTAATTGACCCTTCCAGCCCGTTTTCCGGGGGTGCCATTCTCGGGGATCGCATACGCATGCACGATTTGACGGGACGACCTGATGTTTTTATTCGGAGTTTGAGCTCCCGTGGTAGCCTGGGTGGCCTTTCTGCCGCAGCTATCCGTGTGTTGCGCTTGCTCGAGTACTGCGATTTTTCCACCATCATACTAGAAACCGTAGGTACGGGGCAGGCCGAGACCGATGTGGTCGAGGCCGTAGACACGGTAGTAGTTGTCACTGTCCCTGGTCTAGGCGACGACATTCAGGCGATGAAGGCGGGCATCATGGAAATCGCGGATATTTTTGTCGTCAACAAGGCCGATCGCGAGGGCGCAGAGCGCACTGCCAGGCAAATCGGCGCCATGTTAGGCTTGCAGGAGGGGAAGCAACGCTTACCCGTTCCCGTTGTGCAGACAGTAGCGACGACAGGGCAGGGGATTAGCGAATTGCTGCAAGCCTTAGATCGACATAGCGCCGATCTGACGATTAGCATGGAGCTAAAAGGCCGCCGCGAAAAACGTTGGCAAAAGGAATTTGACGCCTATGTAACTAGTCTCCTTGTAGATGACTTCTTGGCCTGGGCGCAAGGGTCCAACGCGGAAGTTGCTCCTCATGGGCGTCACGGGGCAGCAGATATCTACGGTCTGGCGGAGCAGCTAGTGGCAAAGTATTATGCGGAAAGGACGAAAAGAGATGCTGAAGAAAATTGACCATATCGGCATTGCCGTCAGGGACCTCGAGGCAGTCAGACAATTCTACACCACAATCTTGGGTCTGCCTGATGCGGGGGAAGAATTTGTACCCGAACAAAAAGTAAGGGTGGCCTTCTTGCCCATTGGCGAGACCAAGATTGAATTGCTCGAACCGACCGCAGCCGATAGCCCCATCGCCAAATTTCTTGAGGCCAAGGGTGAAGGTATACATCATCTGTCCTTTGCCGTGGATGATATTGCCTCGGCTCTAGAGCACCTTAAGGCGCATGGTGTGCGGCTAATCGATGAAGTCCCCAGGCGGGGCGCACATGGGGCTAAAATTGCTTTTGTTCACCCAAAGGCCAGTAACGGGGTGCTCATTGAACTGTGCGAGCGCAACGAGCATGAGGAGGCTTAAACGTAATGTTAGAGAAAATTCATGAACTTGAGGTCAAGCGACAGACACTCTCGCTCGGTGGCGGACAGAAACGAATTGACAAACACAAAGAGAAGGGCAAGCTGACCGCCCGCGAGCGCATCGAGTTCTTGCTCGATCCACACTCTTTTGTGGAAATTGACCTCTTTATGAAACATCGTTGTACCGATTTTGGCATGGAGGGCACGGAGACTCCGGGCGAAGGCGTGGTTACCGGCTATGGCACGGTCGACGGCCGCCTAGTCTACGTAGCTTCGCAAGACTTTACCGTAGTGGGTGGCTCTCTCGGTGAAGCCCATGCGCAAAAGATTTGCAAAGTGATGGACATGGCCGTGCGAAACGGGGCCCCCATGATCGCTATCAATGACTCCGGCGGTGCGCGCATACAGGAGGGGGTTGACGCCCTCAACGGTTACGGCAATATTTTCTACCGCAATACCATTGCCTCTGGGGTCATTCCTCAGATCTCGGTCATTATGGGCCCCTGTGCGGGGGGAGCAGTCTATTCTCCGGCCTTGACCGACTTTGTCTTTATGACTACCGGGCATAGCCAGATGTTTATCACCGGACCTCAAGTTATCAAGGCCGTTACCGGCGAAGATGTTTCCATGGAAGACCTAGGCGGGGCCTCGGTCCACAATACGACCAGCGGAGTGGCCCACTTTTTGGCCGCGAGTGATGAAGACTGCCTGACCGAAGTGCGACGCCTCATCAGTTTCTTGCCGAGCAATAACTTGGCACAAGCTCCGGCTAACTTTACGGATGACCCCGTAAGCCGCGCGCAAGATCATCTGCTCGAGCTTATTCCCGCTGAAGCAAATCGCGGCTATGACGCCAAGCAATTGATAGCCGAGATTGTCGACGATGGGGACTTTATGGAAGTGCAGCCCTTCTATGCCGAAAATATCGTAGTTGGTTTCGCCAGGTTAAATAGCAACACCGTGGGTATCATTGCCAATCAACCCAAGGTTATCGCTGGTAGTCTGGATATCAATGCTTCAGATAAGGCAGCGCGCTTTATCCGTTTCTGCGACAGTTTTAACATTCCCTTGGTGACTTTTGTCGACACCCCTGGCTACCTTCCCGGCGTCAATCAGGAATATGGTGGCATCATTCGTCACGGCGCAAAGCTGCTCTACGCTTATTCCGAAGCCACCGTTCCAAAGATAACTGTAATTGTACGCAAAGCTTATGGCGGGGCTTACCTGGCCATGTGTAGCCGCGCGCTAGGCGCAGATGCCGTCTTTGCCTTCCCGACAGCTGAGATCGCCGTTATGGGGCCAGAGGGCGCGGCCAATATCCTTTTCAAAGACGTGATCGCACAGGCAGAGAATCCAGCAGCAACCCGCCAAGAGAAAATTGCCGAGTATCGGCTAAAATTCGCCAACCCCTATGTCGCTGCCTCGCGGGGCATGGTTGACGATATTATTGACCCACGCGACACAAGAAGGGTGTTATGTAATGCCCTCGAAGCCAATGCCACCAAGCGAGAACATCGCCCTACCCGAAAACACGGCAATATGCCGCTATAGGAGGACATCATGACGAGTGAGCTTTTTAATTATGGCTTAAAAATTACCGCCATCGGCATGGGCATTGTCTTTGTCACCCTCTACCTGATGCAGTTATTGCTCACCGCTCTTGGGGCAGTCGTTACCGCTACCGCTAAGGAGAGCAAGATAGCGCATATCTTAATTGACGAGCCCGAGACTGCCACGGAGGCCTGGGTAGAAGTGCCGGAGTCACTACCTCTGACATCGCCGACGCCAGAAATCAGCTTTGGCGTGATGATTGCCATTTCTGCGGCCTTGGCCGCAGCCATGGGTAGCCGGCCGGTTAACATCGTGAACATCCGCAGGGACCAAGTAGTAAGTAGTCTATGGCAACAAGCTGGTCGTTCTGGCAATCCAGAGCGTCAACACAACTAGGAAGGAGCGATTTTGTGCTTAAGAAGTATCGCATCGTCGTAAATGGAGAAGTCTATGAAGTAGAAGTGGAAGAAGTGGGTGTTCTTTCTCCCGCTAGAACAAGCGCCCCTCATGTCGCCCCCGAGAGGGTTGTTGCTCCACCGCGTCCAGTCGTAGCCGCACCGATAGAGCCCGCAGCACCCAAGGCTGCACCACAAAAAAGCGCCGCCCCGAAAGTAGCGGGAGCAGGAGTAGTGGCGAGCCCCATGCCGGGAACAATTTTAGGGGTTAAAGTAAAAGTTGGCGATGCTGTAAAATATGGTCAGCCAGTAGTGATCCTTGAGGCCATGAAGATGGAGAACGAGATAGTCGCCACCATGGACGGTACTGTGCGCGAAGTTAGAGTCAACAAGGGCACTGCCGTCAACTCCGGTGACGTCCTAGTCGTCATTGGCTAGAAAGAGGGAGGAAAGACATTGCTGGCTGAAATTGTAGCGATATTGATAGATCTCTGGGGCACGACTGGTTTTGCTAACATGACCCAGGGACAACTAATTATGATGCTGGTTGCCTGTTTCTTTCTTTACTTGGCGCTCGTTAAAGAGTATGAGCCACTTCTACTTTTGCCCATCAGTTTCGGAATGTTGATTACTAATCTTCCTTTGGGGGGCTTGATGGATCCTCCTTCTGGCAATATGGCTGGGGGATTAATGTACTATCTTTACCAGGGTGTAAAGCTAGGCATCTACCCCCCCCTTATTTTCCTCGGTGTCGGAGCCATGACCGATTTTGGACCCCTTATCGCGAACCCCAAGACTTTTCTTCTCGGTGCCGCCGCGCAAATTGGGATTTTTGCCACATTTATGGGGGCCTTAGCCCTTGACTTCACACCCCAAGAGGCAGGTTCTATTGCCATTATTGGTGGAGCCGACGGTCCGACAGCTATTTTCTTGGCGGCGCGTTTGGCGCCGCATCGTCTAGGCGCTATCGCGCTGGCAGCGTATTCCTACATGGCACTTGTTCCCGTGATCCAACCTCCCATCATGCGCTTGCTGACGACTAAAAAAGAACGTGAATGCGTAATGCAGCAACTTAGGGTGGTCACCAAACTCGAAAAGGTGCTCTTTCCCATCATCGTCGCGGTGCTAGTCAGTCTCCTCCTGCCCCCAGCCACACCGCTTGTGGGCATGCTGATGCTTGGCAACCTTTTTAGGGAATCGGGAGTAGTTGCCCGATTGTCGGACACCGCCCAAAATCAGTTGATGAATATTATCGTTATATTTCTCGGGTTGACTGTTGGCGCTACGGCCCAAGCAGAATATTTTCTAACATGGGAAACATTGGCCATTGTCTTCCTCGGGTTGGCCGCTTTTGTTATAGGTACGGCAAGTGGCGTACTATTTGGCAAAATTATGTACTATGCGACCGGTGGCAAGGTTAACCCCTTGATCGGCTCGGCGGGCGTGTCGGCAGTCCCCATGGCGGCCAGGGTGTCGCAAAGTGAGGGTCGCAGGGCAAATCCTAATAATTACCTATTGATGCATGCCATGGGACCAAATGTGGCTGGAGTAATTGGCTCGGCCATTGCGGCAGGCGTACTCCTGTCCATCTTGGGCTAAAAAAAGGAGAGGCTTTGCCTCTCCTGCTTGTTTAATTTTGTGTAGAAAGGAGATATGAATATGAAAATTCCTGTAGGTGTATCTAGTCGTCACCTGCATTTGTCTGCGGCAGATCTAGCTACCTTGTTTGGCCCAAATCGCCAGCTGCAAAAGCTGCGCGATCTAAGCCAGACTGGGCAATTCGCCGCCATGGAAGTGGTCACCTTGGTGGGTCCTAAAGGGGAGATTCCTAATGTCCGTGTCCTTGGTCCGGCCCGCGCCCGTACCCAGGTCGAGGTCAGCTTTTCTGACGCGGTGAAACTAGGCATAAATCCACCTGTGCGAGATTCTGGCTCACTAAGTGGGGCTGGCAGCATTCGCATTGAAGGGCCCATGGGGGCAGTGGACGCAGAAGATGCCGTAATTATTGCTTGGCGACATATCCATATGGCCCCAACCGATGCCGCTCTTTTTGGCGTGGCCGACAAAGACAAGGTCAGTATTTACGTGGGTGGCGATCGGGGGATGACCCTGCATCATGTCTTGGTAAGAGTGCGTCCAGATTTTAGATTGGAAATGCACATTGACACCGATGAAGCCAATGCCTGCGGGTTACGAAACGGTGACTTGGTGGAAATTTGTCCGGCCAAAGATTAGTCACTACTCCGCGGCAAAGCCTTCTCCGAGCACTTCGTGGGCCTCAGTGACAATAATAAATGCTCTTTTGTCTAACTCTAGCACCACTTGCTTGGCGCGCATAAGTTCCATGCGACCTACTACGCAGAGGAGGGTGGTCTTCTCTTCCTTACTAAAGCCACCCTTGCTGGGGAACATGGTTACCCCGCGTTCTAGCCTAGTCATGAGTTCTGCGGCTATCTTGTCGGCTTCGTGAGAAATAATAAAGAGAGCCTTCGCAGAATAAATGCCTTCTAGCACCACATCAATTAGTTTGACGCTAACAAAAATGGCGATAAGTGCATACATGGCATATTCAGCCGTAAAAATTAAGCCAGCAGCTAGCACGACCGCTGCATCAATAAAGAGGAGCGCTTGTCCGATACTTAGGCCACTGTAATGAGTGACGAACTTAGCCAATATATCAGTCCCGCCCGTTGAACCACGGAAACGAAAGACAATACCCATGCCGATGCCAGTTACCACGCCCCCGTAGATAGAAGCTAAGAGTGGGTCATGGGTGAGTACGGCAATTCCTTGGGTAAACTCAACCGCTAGCGATGTGGCCAATGAGCCTAAGATGGTGTAAATGCCAAAACGCATCCCAAAGACGATGAAGCTAGCCACAAGCAAGGGGATGTTTATGGCTAGAAGAACCATTCCAGGCGACCAGCCCCAAAGGTGATAGACAATAGTCGCGATCCCGCTGGCACCACCAGCGGCAATGCGGTTAGGTATGAGCAGGGCGTTTAAACCTACGCCCACAATGATCGATCCGATAATAATTCCTGCATATTCAATTATACGACGCCACCACATGCGTAATCACCTCAGCCTATTATACCATGCCACAAGGCGGCAAAAGCTCCCCTGGTCGCAATCCCAACCTCCACTGTGATAGAATAGCGATGTGAGATGTCTACCTAGGAGGCTGATCGATGAATATTATCATTTTCTCTGCCAACATAGGTCATGGCCACAATCTAGTTGCGGAGGCCACCGCAGAGGAACTGCGCCTAGAGGGACATACGGTCCAGCAGATAGACGCCCTAGAATTTGTAAGTCCATTTTTCTCGAAAGTCCTGCTCGAGAGTTACTTAAAGTTGCTGCGTTACACACCCAATATCTACGGCAGGATTTACCAATGGACTGAAGAGCCTACTTTTTTTGACTTTTCATCTATTATCAATAATTTATTCTGCAATCTCTTTAAGAAGTTGCTCTCCCAGTTCAAGCCGGACGCCATTGTTTGTACGCACAGCTTTCCAGCAGGATTTCTCTCCGCCCTCAAGCTTAAGCTAGATATTGATGTCCCTTTATTCGCTGTAGTAACTGATTTTACGGTGCATTACACCTATGTTCATCCTGCTGTCAACAGCTATGTCATTGCCTCCCCAAAATTGGCCTACCAGCTAAGGCATATTGGGATCGAAGAACAGCAGATCGCCCCTATTGGTATACCCATTCGTCGCCGTTTCTCACATCCGCCCAGTAAGGCGGAGGCCAGGGTGGCCCTAGGGCTAAATAACCGCCCCACCTTGCTTCTCATGGGTGGGGGATTAGGGATGGGTACCCCGACTGAGATGGTGCGAGTGCTAGATTCCTACTTGGATGGTCCACAGCTGATGGTCATCACGGGGAAGAATGAGTCCCTGTATCGCGAATTACTGGCGTCGCGCTTTCGGAACGAGGTACATATTGTTGGTTACGTGGATAATGTTGAGACCTACATGGCGGCCGCCGACCTACTTGTCACCAAGCCCGGGGGAGTCACTTGTGCCGAAGCTCTAGCCATTGGTTTACCGATGGCCGTAGTCTCCCCCATACCGGGGCAGGAGTTTCGCAATGCCTCTTTTCTCGTGGAGCAGCAGGCAGCGGTGCAATTTGACATGAGCTTCCTGGCACCTAAACTAGCCGATTTAATGGTCGATGAGCTACGCTTGTCCTGCATGAGCCGGTTAGCTAAACGCTTGGCGCGACCTTTGGCGGCCCGTCACCTAGTAGATTTATTGCACAGGTAGAAGTTCTGAGGGGGAAAAAATGGAATATCTTTTTCATATTTTTGGTTGCCAAATGAATGAAGCGGACGCCGAAGTCCTTGCGGGTCACCTCGAAAAAATGGGCTACTCCCCGACGACTGCAGAAAGTGAAGCTGACCTAATCCTACTTATAACTTGCTGTGTACGAGAGCATGCCGAGAGCAAGGTGTATGGAAAGCTAGGCGAACTTTACAGTCTAAAACAGCAAAACCCCCACCTCATACTCGGTATTTGCGGCTGTATGCCACAGCAAGAGGATGTGGCGAGAAAGCTTGAAACGCGCTTCCCCTATTTAGACTTGGTGTTTGGCACTCATAATCTACCTGACTTTCCGAAACTACTGGCCGAAGTAGTGGCCACAGGGGAGGCGGTAGTCGAGGTCCTCGGTACGGCAGGTCTTGTGGCTGAAAATCTACCGCGGGCGAGGCGGGACAAATTAAAGGCCTGGGTCACCATCATGTATGGATGTAGTAATTTCTGCACCTACTGTATCGTGCCCTACGTCAGGGGGCATGAGCGCAGTCGTGAGGCGGAAGCCATTCTTACGGAGATAAGCGACTTGGCCAGTAACGGTTATCGCGAAATCACTCTGCTCGGGCAGAATGTCAATTCTTATGGCCGTGATCTCGCGGGGCAACCCGATTTTGCCGATCTCTTGGAGGGTATCGAAACTATACCGGGGATTGCCCGTGTGCGTTACATGACCTCCCACCCTAGGGATTTTACCGATAAACTTATCGGCGTAATTGCCCGTTCTGCAAAGGTCTGTGAGCACTTCCATCTGCCTGTGCAGAGTGGCAGCAATAGCGTCCTTAAAGCCATGAACCGCGGCTATTCACGAGAACAGTACTTGGAATTAGTTGACAAAATTCGTAGCGCTGTGCCTGACGCCGTCATCACAACTGACATCATTGTCGGATTTCCTGGCGAGACGGAGGAAGACTTTGCACTGACCTTAGACTTACTCCGGGAAGTGCGATTTGACACCGCTTACACCTTTGCCTACTCTCCGCGTAGCGGCACCGCGGCGGCGGATTGGCCTGAACACCTTAGCAAAGAAGAGAAAAATGCGCGGCTGCGGCATTTGATCGAGGTCGTCAATGAGATTTCCCTGGAACGAAATCTCCCTCTGCTAGACCAAACTGTTGAGCTGTTGGTGGAAGGGCCCAGCAGAACAGACCCTGCGCGACTTACCGGGCGTACGCGCGGCAACAAACTTGTGCATTTCGTGGGCGATAGCTCCTTGACAGGAAAAATTGTCGAGGCGCGCATTACCAAGGTGCAAACATGGAGTATGCACGGGGAGCAGTCCGGGCTTTCTCGCTAACTACATGGATCTATCGTAACAACATCCCTTGCGGACTTAGACGCAGGGGATTTTTTGTGTCTAGGCGGGGTGGTATAATTGGTTTTAGTAAGGGGAGTGGTTAGGTGCAGCAGTATACTCCTATGATTCAGCAGTATCTAGAAATCAAGACACAGTACCAAGACGCTATATTGTTCTTCCGTTTGGGAGACTTTTATGAAATGTTTTTTAGCGACGCGGAACTTGCCTCGCGCCTCTTGTCTATTGCGCTCACAGCTCGTGAGGGCGGTCAAGGGCACAAGGTGGCCATGTGTGGGGTTCCTTTTCATGCCGCTCCGACCTACATTGCGCGTCTGCTTAAGGCCGGACAAAAAGTGGCCATTTGCGAGCAGGTCGAGGACGCGTCCCTCGCCAAGGGTTTAGTCAAGCGCGAAGTAGTGCGTGTTATCACGCCCGCAACCTACTGTGATGCACCCGCGGATACTAACAACTACATTCTTTGTTGGCAAGAGAAAGACGATGAGAGCGTAATAGCCGCCGTAGATTATACTGCGGGTTCAGTCATGGTAACTTCCTTTCGCGGGTTGACTAATTATGCTCCGGTCGTAGATGAAGTCCTCAGAATGTCCCCCCAGGAGGTCATTTTGCCAGAACTACTGACCCCAGACATATTAGAAGAGTCTCTCGCACGCTTGTCCGTCTTGAGGCGTGCCACTCGTGGCATCACGGGAGGTGAGGCGACCGCGATGATTGCCGCTGTCTGGGATGAAGTCGAGCTGACACCCTTAGCTAGCGCAACCCTGGCTGAAATCATCGCCTACCTCAAGGAACTCAAGGTAGGGGACTTCACTCACTTTACGCGCCCCGTGGTCAATCTCATAGGACGGAGCGCTGTACTGGACATGACCACTAGGCGCAATCTAGAGATAACTCGGGCGCAGAATAGTGGAGAGAAAGAGGGCTCGCTCCTCTGGGTGCTCGACTGTACAGAGACGGCCATGGGTGCTCGCCTGATAAAGCAGTGGGTCGAGCAGCCCTTAGTAAATCTTGACCACATTAACTCTCGTCTCAATGCAGTTGAAGCATTGTGGCGCGACAACTTGTGGCGCGGTCTGTTGCGAGAAGTGCTCAGGCGGGTCTATGACCTACCGCGCCTCTTGTCTAAAGTGGCGGCTAGCACCGCGCATCCCCGCGACATGGTGACCCTACAGAAGTCACTTACTGCGGTAGGCGAGCTTAGTTCCCTGCTAGGCGCGGCAGAGGACTACCTGCTGGCGGAAATTGCCCTGGAACTAAACCCCCATACTGAATTACAGCGTTTGCTGCTGGAGGCGCTCTTAGAGAATCCCCCTGTCAGTTATCGCGAGGGTGGGGTGATTAAAGACGGCTTTCACATGGAAGTGGACGCCTTGCGCTCCACTTGTCGCGACGCCAAGACTCTTTTGGTTTCATTTGAGGCCGAGGAACGTCTTTCCACAGGTATTAAATCCCTTAAAGTTGGCTTTAATAGAGTTTTTGGCTACTACATCGAAGTCACCCAAACCAATCTTGACTTGGTGCCCCCGCGTTATCACCGCAAGCAGACACTAGCCAATGGGGAGCGCTATATAACTGCCGAGCTGAAGGAGCTCGAGAACACCATCATGACCGCAGAAGAACGTCTACTCGCCTTAGAAGAAGAACTCTTTGTTTCTCTGCGCCAGCAAACCAACGCCCAGTCCCGCAGTATGATGTCGGTGGCCCGGCGCATAGGCGAGCTCGATGTGCTGCAATCGTTCGCGGAGGCAGCTAACCGCCACCGCTTCACAAAGCCTAATGTCACTGCGACGAAAATTATCGCTATCAGTGGCGGCCGACACCCCGTTGTGGAGCGCGTGGTCGGCAGCCACCATTTTGTACCCAATGACACTCATTTGGGGCAGGGCGAGTTGGCCGTCATAACCGGGCCAAATATGGCCGGAAAGTCAACATATATGCGACAAGTTGCCCTAATTGTGCTTATGGCGCAAGTCGGAAGCTTTGTTCCCGCGGAAAAAGCCACTATCGGCTATGTCGACCGGATTTTTACGAGGGTTGGCGCAGCGGACGATCTCTATGGTGGCCAGAGCACTTTTATGGTGGAGATGTTGGAGACAAGCTTGGCCTTAGCTGAGGCCACCGAGAGAAGCCTCTTGCTCTTTGACGAAGTTGGTCGTGGCACCAGCACCTATGATGGCATGGCGCTAGCACAAGCAATTATGGAATATGTACATGATCAAGTTCGCGCGCGCACACTGTTTTCTACTCACTATCATGAGTTGACCCGCATGTCGGAACATCTGGCGCGCTGCAATAATTATGTGGTGGCCATTTTAGAAAGCGGCAAAGAGGTTGTTTTTCTCCACCGTGTTCAGCCGGGCAAGGCCAGTAAGAGTTATGGCGTGCATGTGGCGCGCATGGCGGGCCTACCGCGCTCGGTCATCAGCCGGGCCATTGCTCTACTCAAAGAATACGAGAGTCGCCAACTACAGCCCTTTCAACAAACCTCTTTTTTGCAGAATGTGGCAGAAGCCCCTCTCTACTTAGAACCAGACCCACGTGCAAAAAATGCTTTAGCAATATATGATGAACTAGCGCAGCTCACCCCTGAGGCTTTGACCCCTCTACAGGCCTTGAACCTAATTTATGAACTGAAGCAGAAGACCCAGAGAGTTGGTGGGGCCCTTGTCGATTAATGTCTTATCAACGGAATTAGCTAATCAAATTGCCGCAGGCGAAGTAATAGAAAGACCTAGCTCCGCCGTCAAAGAGCTAATCGAGAACTCACTTGATGCGGGTGCAACCCATATTAGCATTGAGATTGCCCAGGGGGGTTTGACTTTACTTCGCGTGACCGATGATGGCTTGGGCATGAGTGGCGACGATTTGCGGCTCTGCCTATTGCGCCATGCCACCAGCAAGCTACAGACCATTGATGATCTCTTTTCCATTACAACTTTAGGCTTTCGCGGCGAGGCCTTGCCGAGCATTGCCGCAGTCAGCCACTTGACCCTGCAAAGTCGCCTGCGCGTCGCAGAAGAGGGGCAAGAAATTATCTGTAGCGGGGGACAAATACTAGACTCGCGCCCCGTAGGGATGCCCCCCGGCACTACGGTAGCAGTGCGTGATCTCTTTTTTAATACACCGGCTCGACTCAAGTTTATGAAAAGCGCGAGTGCCGAGGGACAAAAAGTGCTGCAAGTGGTGGAAAAAATTGCTCTATCGCACCCTAGTACAAGATTTACCCTTATAATTGACGATAGGGTGGTACTGCAGACGCAAGGGAATAATAACCTTGTCGACGCCGCTCTCTCTGTCTACGGCGTAGCTGTAGCCAAGCAATTACATTACTTTGCACCTCAGGGCGCGCGTTTACTGACCCTCTCCGGGGTGTTAGGAGACTTCTCGCTGCACCGCCACAATCGTCTGTGGCAAACAATATATCTTAACGGCCGTTACATTGAAAGCAGACGCCTCTCGGCCATTCTAGAGCAAGCCTATCGCACACTATTGCCACCAAAGCGCAGTCCTGTGGCCATACTACATCTACAGGTGCCCGCCAGTGAGGTCGATGTCAATGTGCATCCCACCAAGGTAGAGGTGCGTTTTCGTGATGAACAGGCCATTTGCGGGGCGTTCATGACTATCTTGCGCCAGCAGCTGGAGGTAATTGCGGGCCGACAGGTGGGGCGAGACCAGACTCCTGTCGCAGGGAAAGTGACAAGACCGGAATTGATTCCTTGGCAACAGGCCGCACCCCATATTTTTGCGGAGCGCCGCGAGCAGTCTATCCCTAGTCAGTTGACTATTCTGCTGCCGACAGCACCTTACCGACTGATTGGTCAATTTGGCCTGAGCTACATTCTCATTGAAAAACAGGGCCGGCTCCTTATCGTAGATCAGCACGCTGCCCACGAAAGAGTGCTGTGGGAACAATTCATG
>Ga0209616_1000044_pt1 | contig 35099 bp, 37 predicted proteins | sample FlocCalmetaG_FD_184153 | JGI IMG/M metagenome (GOLD analysis project Ga0209616, IMG submission 184153) | Freshwater bacterial and archeal communities from Indian Creek, Illinois, USA - Floc-Cal metaG (SPAdes) (version 2) | ecosystem: Environmental > Aquatic > Freshwater > Unclassified ...
CTCCAGCTTTTCCTGCTACGGTTGGAACTGTTAGCTTCAATTTTGACGGAAGTCTTTTATCATTTACTCCTGAACCAGACCCAGCTGTCAATATAACCTTTGGCCTAAACGATGACTTTACCGGTGCTGATGATATTGTCTTCGAACCAGGCGATCTAGTTTTCGATCCTGAAAGACTCACCCAATACGCAGTTGATACATCCGTTAGGGCTGCAGAAGTATCAGGGTATGCCGCAGGAAGCCTGACATCGCTTAACATAGACAATGCCGGGAGGGTCATAGGCGTATTTTCAAACGGGCAGTTGAATGAGTTGGCTTTGCTTTCCATAGCGAAGTTCAATAATCCTTCGGGGCTTATGAAGATAGGTGATAATCTTTTTGAGGATACAGTCAATGCTGGGTTTTTAGGTCTTGACGCAGCTGGAGTGGCTAGCAGAGGGTTTATTAGCCCCGGCACGCTTGAAATGTCGAATGTGGATCTTGCTAAGGAATTCACCGATATGATAGTGGCACAAAGAGGGTTCCAGGCTAATTCAAGAATTATAACCACATCGGATGAGATATTGCAGGAATTAGTCAATATAAAGAGATAAACTTAAGACGGGGCGGGCTATGCTTGCCCCGAATAATTTTACTTAGCTTGGAGATGAGTGCATGATAGAAGTTACGCGTTTAAATGGTAAAGAATTTTATATAAATTCTGATTTAGTGCTGTTTATTGAGAAGACTCCCGATACAGTTATAACTATGCTAAACGAGCGAAAAATAGTTGTGTTGGAGGATGTTGATAAAGTGGTAGAAAAAATCATCGAATTCAAAAGGAAAGTCTTTGTAGGTCCTGATTTGAAAGACAGGGCATAAATTGAGGTGTGTTGAATGGATATAGCTACTTTAGCCGGTATATTAGCGGGAACTTCGTTTATATTAATCGGCATATTATTGTCAGGAAGTCTAAGTAGTTTTTATGACGCTCCTTCTGTCATGATCGTATTGGGCGGCACTTTGGCTTCTACATTGATTGCCTATCCGCTTAATAAAGTGATTGGTATTATAAATGTGGCAAGAAATCTTTTTTTTGCAAAAGAGATGAATTCCCAGGATGTAATTACTAGAATAATTGAGCTTGCCAACATTGCCAGAAAAGAAGGATTGTTGGCATTGGAAGAAGCTGCGAGCAATCTTAATGACCCCTTTTTACAAAAGGGTGTATTGCTCATTGTCGATGGCACAGACCCTGAACTGGTAAGAAATATAATGGAAACCGAAATATCGTTTGTTGAAGAACGACACAAACAGGGGCAGGGTATTTTTGAGACAATGGGTGCTCTTGCGCCGGCGTATGGCATGATAGGCACTTTGATAGGCCTCATAAACATGTTGTTGGCACTTGATGATCCGGATTCTTTGGGACCAAACATGTCAGTTGCTTTAATAACTACTTTTTATGGTTCTGTATTGGCTAATTTTCTTTTTATTCCAATGGCCATCAAGCTCAAACATAGAAGCGGTCAGGAGCTTTTATATAAAGGTATTATGCTGGAAGGCTTATTATCAATACAGGCAGGAGAAAATCCGAGGATAATAGAGGAAAAACTCAAGGCATTCTTATCGCCTGCCGAGCGCAAAAAGGAAAAAGATAAAAATGCTGAAGAAGGAGTTTAACTGTGGCAAGAAAGCGTTCGCCTGATACTCCACCGCCGGGAGCTCCGGCTTGGATGACCACATACGGTGATTTAATAACACTTTTACTCGTTTTCTTTGTGTTTCTATTCTCGTTTTCCACAATAGACGCCGAAAAGTGGCAGGCTCTATTGGCGTCGCTTCACGGTAATGTCGGAGTTTTAGAGGGAGGTAAGACGGTGAGCGAGCTGCCTAAAGTTGACGATGCCGCATTGCATGATCAGATCGATGAAGTTGTAAGACAGAGTACACGCAGGCTTCAAAAGAGCGACCAAGCTAATCAACAAGCTTTAGAAACCGAAGAAGTCGATGAGTTCTATAGACTATACCAGATGATAGAGCAGTATCTCGAACAAAACAATGTTCATGCAGAAATTGAGATTTCATCTGCGCATACGGAGATACTTGTAAGAGTTCAGGAATATGTACTTTTTGATACCGGAAGAGCTGACATAAAACCAAGAGCTGCAGAGATTTTAGATACTATCGCGCAGGTATTGCTTGTGCATATAGATTCTATAGACAGGATCAGAGTCGAGGGACATACGGATAACAGACCGATAAGAACACCATTATATCCTTCCAATTGGGAGTTATCAGCTGATCGCGCCATAAAGGTTGTCAGATTTTTTCAGGAAATACACGCAATTCCCGGCAGCAAACTGGCCGGTAAGGGTTTTGGGGAGCATCAGCCTATTGCTGATAACACAACAGAAGAAGGAAAGGCAAAAAACAGAAGGGTGGATATCCAGATAGTACGAATTGTTGGAGTGCCGGGAATTATTCAGGCTGAGGGGAGCAATTAGCGTTTATGAGTAAAACCTTGATAATTATTTTACTTGTGGTTGTTATACTTATTGTAGCGGCAGGAGCTGCAATTTATTTTTTTATGTTTAGAGGTGAAAATACCGAAGAAAGTCAGCCACAGGAAGAAGTAGGAATAGTTTTTCATACAGGAGAGGTATTTGTTACAAACCTTAAGGACAGCGAATTATTATTAAAAACAGACATATTTATCAGTGTACCCAATCGAAATTTAAGAATTCTTCAGGACAACGTGCAATTGGTTCGGGATAGAATTATAAGAGTATTGCGAAGTTTTAACGAGGACGATATATTGATGGAGAACTTGCAAGACGCTGTGGGAGACAGGATAAAAACTGATTTACAAAACACGCTTAATATTGATAGAATACTGGATGTATATTTTACGGAATTCGTGTTGCAGTAGAAGATAGGATTGAGGTGATATAATTAATGGCAGATGTTTTGTCGCAAAAAGAAATTGATAGTCTTCTTAATGCATGGACTTCCGGTGAAATTGACGTAAGTGAAATAAAAGAAACTCCAAAAGACAAAAAGATAAGATCTTATGACTTTAGAAGACCGCACAAGTTTTCCAAAGATCAACTCCGCACTATTCAAATGATATATGAAAATTTCTCAAGGACTATGGCTTCGTATTTATCAGGAATATTGCGAGTTTATTGCGATGCTGAAGTCGCTGTCGTTGAACCACAGTCCTATCACGAATTTACTAATTCTCTACCGGAAATTGTTGTGCTTGGGGTAGTTGATTTTAATCCTCTCAAAAAGAATTCTGTAATTATTGAGTTTCCTCCTGATATAACATATTCGATAGTAGATAGGCTTCTAGGCGGCTCAGGTGGAGCGAGTAATAAAACAAGAAGTCTAACTGAGATCGAAATTGCCCTCATTGAGAGAATAATCAAGCAGATGTTGGTAATAATGGGCGATTCTTGGACAAATGTGATAAAAGCTGAGTTTGAATTGGTCAGGACTGAGACCAGCGCACAATTTGTCCAGATTGTTTCGCCAAACGAAACAATGGCTATAGTAACTATAAATGTGAATATTGGCGAAGTTAACGGTATAATAAATGTCTGTATCCCACATTTAGTGCTTGAACCTATAATTGAGAACCTGAGCACTAAGTATTGGTATTCATCAAAAATGTCGGATGATTCAAACAGTTTAAATGCAGGTTTGATTACAAGGCAGCTCGAATATGCAGGATTGGAAATAAAAGCCGTTTTAGGGGGAACTGCGATAACAGTCAGAGATTTTCTGCATTTACAAATGGGTGACGTTATTCGCCTTGACAACAAAGTAAATCAGGATATTTCTCTATTTATAGGAGAAATTAAGAAGTTTAGAGGTAGTGTTGGAACAAAGGCCAAAAATTTCGCTGTTCAGATTACCGGCATTGAGAAAGGAATTGAAGGGGCATGAACCAGTTATTATCTCAAAGGGAGATTGATGCGTTGCTTAAAAGTGATGCAATGAATAATACTCAAAACGAGGTGTTTTTACCCGGAGAAATAGACGCAATAGGGGAAATTGCCAATATTAGTATGGGAACAGCAGCTACCGCATTACATACATTGATTAATAGAAAAGTCACGATAACAATTCCTGAGGTCTCAATTACAACTTTACACGATGTTTCAAAACAATATCCAATTCCATTTGTTGCCGTGGAAGTGGGTTATACTGATGGTTTAAAAGGGACTAACCTTCTTATAATTACCGAACAAGATGTCAAAATAATCACTGACCTGATGATGGGAGGCGAAGGGGGTAATACCGATACAGAACTTACAGATATGCATTTAAGCGCAATTAGCGAAGCGATGAATCAGATGATAGGATCATCTTGTACTTCAATGTCTTCAATGTTCAACAAATCTATCAACATATCTCCTCCTACAGCATTTAAGATAAATTTGGTAAGTGACATTAAAAACACAAAATTCCCCATGGATGAAAAAATTGTTAAAATTCGTTTCAAAATGGAAGTGCCAGACCTTATCAATAGTTATATAATGCAATTTATACCATTACAGTTTGCCAAAGAGATGATAGAAGAACTACTTGGTCAGCAAGCACCACCTGAAGTTTTTAGCAAAAGTGAAAGAGAAACTGTTAAGGCCGATAGAGATAATCGTTATGATGAAGTGGAAAGTAGACTTCAGAATGTAAATCCCAATTCCGAAATTAAAAAACAAATAAATGTTAATCCCGTTGTTTTCAGAGAGTTTGAAGATAAAGCGTATCTGGCACAGAATAAGGAAAACATAGACCTGATACTTGACGTTCCACTTCAAATTTCAGTAGAATTGGGCAAAGTGAAAAAACTGATAAGGGATATATTGGAGCTTAATCTTGGTTCAATCATTGAGTTGGATAAAATGGCCGGAGAACCAGTAGATATACTTGTAAACGGGAAGATAATCGCCAAAGGAGAGGTTGTGGTTATTGAAGATAGCTTTGGTGTTAGAATCACAGAAATTCTAAGTCCGGAAAAAAGAGTCATGAAATTAGGGAAATGAACCGCAGTAAATATTAAGGAGGACAATAATTAATGCCTAAAAAAATACTAATTGTAGATGATGCCGCCTTTATGAGGATGATGATAAAGGATATATTGTCAAAAAATGGTTATGATGTTGTAGGTGAGGCTGAAAACGGCCTTAAGGCAATAGAAAAGTTCAAAGATAGTGAACCTGATCTCACGATTATGGATATAACCATGCCTGAGATGGATGGCATACAGGCTGTAAAAGAAATTAAGAAAGTCGATAAAGACGCTAAGATAATAATGTGCTCTGCAATGGGGCAGCAGGCTATGGTAATTGAATCGATTCAGGCAGGAGCACAAGATTTTATTGTTAAACCTTTCCAGGCGGAAAGAGTTTTAGAAGCAATTAAAAGGGCTGTAGGGTAAATTGTCTATGGAGCAGATAATGAGCTCTGTTGTTTTGCTGCTTGGATTTGTATTGATTTTAGCTGCTGCACACTTCACCGCAAGATGGTTTGGCGGAAAGATGGGGCGCTTTGGCGTTAGTAAGTATTTTAAAATCATTGACCGAATATCGCTATCTAGTGACAGTTTTATTTGCATAATGCGGATAGGTGCTAATCATTATATTTTCGGAGTTTCAAAAACGAATATTCAGTTATTGGACAAAATTAAAGAGTGTGATATTGAAATAATTACTTCAAGTGAACATGAATCCCAACACGCTTTTTCCGGAATTTTACATAAGTATCTAAATTTTAAGCAATCTGATTCTGATGAAAAAGGAAGGCAATAATAGCATGTCCGGAGTTAAAATATTCATCAGTGTTATTCTAATTGCTATGGTTTTGTTTGTGCCTGCAGCTAATGCTCAACCAGAAGTTCCTGTTCCGAGGTTTACCATCGGACTAGATGCGGCAGAAACCCCGCAAGAAGTAATTGATACCTTTGAGATTCTTGGAATATTAACGATTTTAGCATTGGCTCCATCCATTTTGATTATGATGACATCGTTTACGAGAATAATAATTGTGTTATCTTTTGTTAGAAACGCTCTTGGGATACAGCAGTTACCACCGAATCAAGTTTTGATTGGATTAGCGCTGTTTTTGACTTTTTTTGTGATGGCACCTATAGGAACTCAAATTTATGACAACGCAGTTACACCGTACCTTGAAAACCGAATAGAGCAACAAGAAGCTTTAGATCAGGCGATAGGACCAATTAGAGAGTTCATGTTCAGGAATACCAGAGAAAGTGATATGAATCTTTTTCTATATTTGGCTGAACAGGAACGGCCAGAAACTTTACATGAAATACCTACTCATGCTTTGATTCCTGCGTTTATTATAAGTGAGCTAAAAACAGGCTTTCAAATTGGGTTTTTGATATTTCTTCCATTTATTGTTGTGGACATGGTAGTTGCCAGTACATTGATGTCAATGGGGATGATGATGTTACCTCCTGTTATGATATCACTGCCTTTTAAGATATTGCTGTTTGTGCTGGTTGATGGATGGAATCTAGTTATAAGAAATTTAGTTATGGGTTTTAATTGATGAGGAGATGACATGAACGAAATAGATATTATAGAAATAGCGCAACAGGCCATTTATACAGGCGTTTTAGTTTCTGCACCTTTGTTGGGGTTTGGTCTACTGGTGGGTATGGTAGTGGCGGTATTCCAAGCAACAACACAGATCAATGAACAAACACTGGTGTTTGTATCAAAGATACTGGCGACGGCATTGGCTATTGTGGTGTTCGGTACATGGATGATTCAAATACTAGCAAACTTTACGATCAATCTGTATAATAACATAAATTTATACTTAGGTCTTTAGGAGTAGCATGACAGCTATACTTGAAAGAATTATTCCGGAGTTTGAGCTGTTTTTATTGGTGTTTATTAGAATATCAAGTTTGTTTTTGATAGTTCCTGTATTTGGTGTGCGAAGTGTTCCGGTTGTCTTCAGAATAGGGCTTGCATTGTTTCTAGCCTATATAGTCATGGGATTTCAATCTTTACCCATTAACGTTAGAATGGATACATATTTGCACATTGCATATCACGCATTTACAGAATTATTGATTGGTTTCGTTTTAGGATTTATTGCAATAATTGCATTTTCAGCTATCAGTATGGCTGGACAATTGATAGATACGCATCTTGGATTTGGGCTAGTGCATATTTTTGATCCGCAAAGCGGGATGCAGGTTTCTCTTATGGGTAAGTTTAAGAGCACTCTTGCCATCATTATTTTTTTTACTATCGATGGTCATCATACCTTGATAGATATTTTAGTAGAAAGTTTTGACATTATACCTGTTGGTAATATCAGGTTAGAACCTGCCATCGCTTTAGGAATAGTTGAGCTTTTTGTTAATTATTTTGTTTTGGCTTTAGTGATAGCAATTCCAATCATTGCTGCATCGATTATAGTGGAGATGGTTTTTGGTATAATCGTGCGAACAGTACCTCAGATGAACATTTTTGTTCTGGGAATACCAATTAAGATAGTGATAGGATTAATTGCACTATATTTGCTTATACCGGTTTATGTTAACTTAATGGGTGGTATGTTTGGAGATATGCTCGAGTCAATGCAAAATTTCATAATGAAAATGGCTATACAATGATGAATTTTCGTATTATGGAGTTGCAGTTGTTTGCAACTGAAAAAACTGAAAAAGCAACACCGAAAAAACGCAAGGATGCCAGGGAGAAAGGACAGGTTTTTAAAAGTCAAGAACTGAGTTCAGCAGTTATGATGCTAGTGCTGTTTGTTGTATTAAGACTTGCTTTCCCTTTTATGGTTACCTTATTCAAGAGCACGTACATTAGGTTTTTGGATGTTAAGCCTCCGTTTGAGCATATTTTTTCCATGGGTGGGTTACAGTTACTGGGATTTGATGTGCTGATATCGCTAGGACTTATAGCAGCTCCTGTTTCTGTAGTAGCTTTAGTTATAGGTATAGCGATAAACTACTGGCAGGTTGGATTTTTGCTAACAGGTGATACTTTAACACCTAAACTAAGCAGGATTAATCCCATTGAAGGTTTTAAAAGGCTGTTTTCATTGCGAACGATCACTGAACTAGTAAAATCTACTATTAAAGTATTTATAGTAGCGATTATTGCCTATCAGGAATACATGGAAATTACAAGGAACTTACCGGGACTTCTGGATCTAAATGTCGCTCAAGGCGCAGCTTTTATTGGTGAGAGTGTCTTTAATCTAACCATTAGGATAGGCATAGGCATTTTGATTTTGGCTATTTTAGATTATGTTTATCAGTGGTGGGAGTATGAAAAGAGCTTGAGAATGTCAAAACAGGAGATAAAAGATGAGCATAAGCAGATGGAGGGAGATCCTCAGATTCGCTCAAAAATTAGGGAAAAGCAGCGACAATTGGGAATGAGAAGAATGATGCAGCAAGTGCCGGAAGCGGATGTGGTTATTACAAATCCAACCCATTACGCCATAGCACTAAAATACGAACCATCCTTAAATGAAGCACCGGTTGTAGTCGCTAAAGGTCTTGATTTTATTGCCTTGAGGATAAAGGATATCGCATCTAAAAGTAAAGTAACAGTTGTAGAAAATCCACCGCTTGCGCAGATGATTTACAATACAACCGAGATCGGGCAATCCATACCTGCTGATCTGTTTCATGCGGTAGCTGAGGTTTTGGCTTATGTTTACAGCATAAAAGGGAAGAAGCAATTATGAAATCAAGTATTTATCTAGGATTAGGAAGTTAAAGGAGGGTTAAGATGAAATTTGCTGATTTTTTAATAGCATTTGTTGTTATTGGAATTATTCTTTTAATAATATTTCCATTAGCGCCGTTTTTTCTTGATGTTTTGCTTATAGTAAACATTTCGCTTTCAATCATTATCCTCCTAACGACGTTGTATACGAAAGAGCCGCTTGAATTTTCTATTTTCCCCTCTATGCTTTTATTGACAACTCTTTATCGTCTTGCACTTAACATATCGTCTACCAGACTTATTTTAAGTGAAGGGGAAGCGGGACAAGTGATAGAAACTTTTGGCAATTTTGTTATTCAAGGCAATGTGGCTGTAGGATTCATTATTTTTATAATCATTGTTATAGTCCAATTTGTTGTAATAACAAAAGGAGCTGAAAGAGTTGCTGAAGTTGCTGCACGATTCACCCTAGATTCAATGCCTGGCAAGCAGATGGCTGTTGATGCAGATCTAAATTCAGGAACGATAGACGAGCATGAAGCCAAAAGGAGACGACATAGAGTTCAGCGTGAAGCCGACTTTTATGGAGCAATGGACGGAGCAAGCAAATTTGTTAAAGGGGATGCAGTTGTTGGCATTATTATAACCATAATAAATATAGTTGGTGGGATCATCATTGGTATGCTTATGGGAAACATGTCTATCGAACAGGTTTTTGAGCACTATACTCTCCTTACGGTTGGAGATGGCTTGGTGAGTCAGATACCGGCGCTTATCTTGTCAACTGCAGCAGGAATTATTGTAACCAGAGCAGCGTCCGAATCTGATTTAGGAACTGATCTATTAAGACAAATCACCGCCCAGCCTGTGACGCTGATTTTTTCAGCTGTTTTGCTAGGAATGATGGCTTTTTTTCCGGGGTTTCCTTCACTCTTATTACTGTTGGTAGCATCGATCTTGGGATATTTTGGATATACACTTTCCCGTGCAGCTAAGAATGTATTAACAGATGAAAAAGAAGAGCCTGCTTTTAGAGAGGCGGATGATTTAAGAAAACCTGAGAGCGTTTTTCCGTTGTTGCAGGTTGATCCGATTGAAATTGAATTTGGCTATGGGTTGATTCCCTTGGCCGATGCTTCGCAAGGCGGTGACCTTTTAGACAGAGTAGTTATGATGCGAAGACAAATTGCTATGGACATAGGATTGGTTGTGCCTGTAGTGCGATTGAGAGACAACATACAATTAGGACCTAATGATTACGTTATAAAGATTAAGGGCGTGGAAGTGGCAAGAGGCAATGTTATCTCTGACCATTATATGGCAATGGATCCGGGAACCGGCGAAGGAGATATTGAAGGAATAGCGACAATCGAACCTGCATTTGGATTGCCCGCAAAGTGGATTAGAGAAGATCTCAGAGAACAGGCGGAAATTAAGGGTTTCACTGTAGTGGATGCTCCATCTGTCATATCCACCCATCTCACGGAAATTATCAAACGATTTGGGCATGAAATGCTTGGAAGACAAGAAGTTCAGGCAATACTTGATGGAATGAAACCCAAATATTCTGCGCTAATTGATGAGGTAGTTCCAAAAGTCGTAACGACTGGTGAGTTGCACAAAGTACTTGCTAATCTGATAAGAGAGAATGTTTCTATACGTGATATGGCGACAATACTTGAAACTATTGCGGATTATGGTAATATAACAAGAAATACTGACATTCTTACCGAATATGTAAGACAATCGCTTTCGCGGGCTATCACTGCACGTTTTATGCCTGATCGTAAAGGCAAAGTGCTAACAATCGATCCGGAGCTTGAAAAATCGATAACCGATAATGTTCAACAGTCTGAACATGGCTCGTATCTTACTCTTGATCCTTTAAAAAGCCAAAGAATATTGAAAAATCTTGCCAAGGAAGTTGAAAAGATGGCTTCATTCGGACTTCAGCCAATTGTTTTAACTTCACCGGCTATTAGGGCTTATTTCAAGAGACTGACTGAGCAAGTTCAGCCCGGACTTATAGTTTTATCGTTTAACGAGATTGATAATATTGCTGAAATACAATCAGTAGGCACAGTAAGAGGGTAAGAGAATGAAGATAAAAAGATATATTGCCAAAACTACACATGAAGCAATACAAAAAGTCAAAGATGATCTTGGTACCGAAGCAATAATAATAACTACCCGAAATATTCATAAAAAAGGTTGGCTTAAATGGTTTAGCAAGCCGCTGGTTGAAGTGGTCGCCGCTATAGATGAATATGGAATGGTTGATACGCGATTTGTTCCTAAACAGATGGACTTATGGTCATTTAACCAGTATTCCAACAGCACGGGTTCTCTTGAGCGACTCGAGAGCAGAATGGACGACATGAAAACAATGATAAAGAATCTTGTAGATTCAAGTCCTTTTGCCGGAAGACCCAATGATCCATCCGAGGGCGAATTTTCAGCCTATTATAAACAACTGACAACGAGCGAAGTACAAGATGATATCGCAAAGATGCTGATAGATAGAGCAAACGAGCTTACTCGCAACACTAATGCCAGCTTTGATGAATGCCTTGAGAAACTTATGTTGCAAATTATCGGTAAACCTCAACCGATATCGTTAGATTTAGATAAAAAGAAGATCGTATTGTTTATCGGTCCGACAGGAGTCGGAAAAACTACTACATTAGCTAAGCTTGCCGCTATTCTCGCACTTAAACAAAAAAGGCAGATAGGCCTTATAACTGCTGATACATATAGAATAGCAGCTGCTGACCAACTAAGAATTTATTCGGATATATTGGGAATACCGCTTATAGTGGTGTATTCTCCAAAAGAAGTAAAGGGTGCATTAAGTGTTTATTCCGATAAAGAAGTGGTACTTATTGATACAGCAGGAAAGAGTCTTAACGACAAGGCTCAGCACAAGGAGATTGAGGAACTTATAGCCATGAGCGGAGCAGACGAAATCTATATAACTATTTCTTCAAACACCAGCTATTTAGGCTATATGAATATAATAGATAATTATAAATTCATATCAAATTTTAAATTGATTTTCACAAAAATGGATGAAGCTGCAGCCTATGGAATTATTCTTAATTGTTGCTGTATGGCAGGAAAGCCTGTGTCGTATATGACTACAGGACAAAATGTGCCGGATGATATCGAGATAATCAATCCTGATAAAATTGTAAATATTTTGATGGGAAGGCAAAAACTATGACAGACCAGGCGGAAAAATTAAGACAGATAGTTAAGTCGCTCAAGGAACAAAGGTTATCCGCAGAAAATGCTGTTGCCCCACGTATAGTTACTGTTACAAGTGGGAAAGGCGGTGTGGGTAAAACGAATTTTACCATCAATTTCGCTATAGCATTAAGTGAGTTGGGACAACGAGTCATTATAATTGATGCGGACTTCGGATTGGCCAATGTTGATGTTATGCTGGGAATAGTACCCAGGTACGACTTATCTTATGTTATAAGACAAGAGAAAACTATCGAACAGGTTACCAGTGATGGTCCTGGTGGCATAAAATTTTTATCCGGAGGAGCCGGACTTTGGGAACTTGTTAATATAAACCCAGAAAAGTTGGAATCTCTAATACAAAGTTTAGATATACTTGAAAAGTCTTATGATATAATTCTAATAGATACAGGCGCTGGGATATCAGACAAGGTTATACGGATGGTTCTTGCTGCAAATGAAACAATACTCATAACCACTCCCGAGCCTACATCAATAACAGATGCCTATGTTCTGGCTAAAATGAGTCTTGCTATAAATAAAGCTACTCGATTCAGGCTTATAATAAATAAAGCTGAAAGTCGCCAAGAAGCCGAATTGATGCTTAGCAAATTTACAGGAGTTGTGAGAAAATTTCTTAATACTGAAATTGAAGCTATGGGGTATATACTCTATGATGCGAGTGTTGGAAGGTCTATAAAAGAACAGATGCCTTACGTGCTAGGATATCCGAAAAGTCTGGCTGCGAGACAGATAAAAGATATTGCCAGATTATTTATAAAAGTTGAAGAGAATCAAGTTATCATAAGGAGAGGCTTAAGAGGGTATATTCAAGTTTTGGCCGGCCTTTGGAATGTCAGGAGAGAATTCGTTAGCAAGGGGTATAAATAGCAATGACAAAAGGTATTCTTCATATTGGAGATAAAATAGAGGTAGTGACACACTATAGCCAAGCTTCAAGAGAGAAGGCAAGTTTTAGTCTGGTGCAAGATATTCCTGATGACCGGTCGCTGTTAATAACTTTGCCAATGGCCGCAGGCCATCCGGTAATTCTTGAACCAGGTCAGATTGTGAGAATAAATTTCTTCAGAAATGAGGGAGAGTTTTATTTTTCAGCTCGAGTTGTAGAAAGAATAAAACTGGAATCGATTTTTCTTGTTAGGATAGTACAAATTTCCTCACTTGAAAGGCTTCAAAGGAGGAGTTTTTACAGGTTTATGAGAATACTTCCTATAAAATTCAGACTTATTGAAAATAATGAGCCCAAAGGGCAATTTTATAAAGGATATGCAAAAGATATAAGCGGAGGAGGCGTACGCTTATTTACAGAGAAATTTATACCTATGAATTGTCAGATAGAATGTCGGATAAATTTGGGTGAAACACAGGAGCTAGCCTTTAATGGGAAGGTGTTAAGAGTTAGAAAGGTACAAGATTCTGATAAGCAATATGATATTGGAGTTTGTTTTGTTGATATTCCTGAAAAATTACGAGATAGAATTATAAGCTTCATTTTCGAAGAGCAAAGACAATTAAGGAAAAAGGGAGATGAATAGAGATGAATGTAACAGAATACTTAGAATTATTTATTGAGGAGAGTAAAGAACAACTTCAAAGGCTTAATCAGTATCTTCTGGAAATAGAGTCTAGCCCCGACAATATCAATAGTATAAACGAGATTTTCAGAGTAGCACATACTTTAAAAGGGATGGCAGGTACGATGGGATTTAAGTCAATTTCATCGTTAACTCATTCGATGGAAAATACACTTGATTCCATAAAGTCTCAAAAACTGAAACCAGCAAAGAATGTAACGGATCTTTTGTTTCAATGTCTGGATGCGCTTGAGAGTCTTTTAGAGAAAATTATGAATACAGGCTCGGACAATGGTATAGACATTGATCTGCTGATATCAAGTCTGAATTCGCTATCAGGAGATACTTCAGGACAAAAAAAACCTTTAACTATTCAGGAAAGACAAAATGAGTTATCGTTTGATATTTATCAGGTGAATATTATCGAGCAAGGAATTGAAAAAGGATTTATACCATACATAATCAAAGTACAATTAAGCAAAGGATGTTTGCTAAAATCCGCACGAGCTTATGTTGTTTTTAAAGCAATAGAGAGTTTGGGCGATATGATTAGTTCAAATCCATCTGTCCAGGATATCGAACAGGAGAAGTTTGATTTGAATTTTTCGGTTGTTATTATATCAAGAGCTGATAGAGATGTTATATTTAATAAAGTTAGCAATATATCTGAAGTTGACAAAATTGAAATAGAACGGATTACCGTAGATGATCTTCTTGACGCAAAGAATTTAAAACAAGGTGCAATTAATGCTGAAACTACGACTGAGGCTTCAGACCTGCTATCCGGTAAATCTACAGGAATAATTACGCGACTAGGTAAGAGCATCAGAGTGGATACTGAGCGCTTGGATCACCTTATGAACCTTGTCAGTGAACTAATTATTATAAAAAACCGTATACAGGGAACCGGAAGCAATAATGACATGAGAGTATTTACAGAAACTGTCGAATACCTTGGCAGAGTTACCACGGATATTCATGATGCAGTTATGAAAGTAAGGATGGTTCAGGTAGAAACTGTGTTTAATCGCTTTCCTAGAGTGGTACGTGATTTAGCTATAAGTACAGGCAAAGAAGTAAAGCTAAACATATATGGTGCCGGAACAGAACTCGATAGAATAATTGCTGATGAAATAGGTGAATCGCTGATACATTTAATACGGAATGCGATAGATCATGGGCTTGAATCTACGAGCGAAAGAACAGCTGCTGGAAAATCCAAAACAGGAAATGTTGATTTGATGGCGTATCACGATGGCAACAACGTTGTATTGGTGGTGAGTGATGACGGTAAAGGAATTGAAATAAATAAGATTCTAAAGCAAGCACTTTCAAAAGGTTTAGTTAATGAAGATGGCATTAGTAAACTCAGTGAACGTGAGATTATGAATTACCTTTTTGACCCTCGTATTAGTACGGCAGGGGAAGTATCAAACATATCCGGTAGGGGGGTGGGGATGGATGTAGTTAAATCTAAAGTAGAGTCGTTAGGCGGTATCATTGAAATTGAAACAACAAAAGGTAAAGGAACTAAGTTCATTATTAGGCTTCCTCTTACATTGTCTATAATTCAGGCTCTTGTAGTAAAAGTTTCTCAGGAATATTTTGCGATACCATTAAATTCAATTAGGGAAATATTGAATTTAAATACTAGTGCCGTAAAACAATTGCGCAATCAGGAAGCAGTGAATTATAGGGATGCACTAATTTCATTGGTAAGACTGGATAAACGACTTAATACAATTTTAGCTGGGGAATCTGACAAGCAAAATGGAAGCGTCACGTTGGTTATACTTAGTAAGGACGAGAAGTTGTTCGCTGTAAAGGTAGATGAACTTATTGGTCAGCAAGAGATAGTAATAAAATCGCTCGGCAAATATTTATCCGGAATTAAGGTGTTAGCGGGAGCTACCATTTTAGGAGATGGACGGGTTGTGCCGATTCTTGATATTAATCATTTGATATAGAGCAGGAGGAGTGAAAATGGCTGATAGAGATAATTCTTCAAACAATGCTATGGAAAAGCAATATATAGTTTTCGAAATTGAGAGTGAAATGTACGGTATAAGTGTAAAAAATTCGGAATCAATAGAACGCATGACATTGATAACAAGAGTTCCCGACAGCTCAGATTATGTTTTGGGAATCATTAATTTAAGAGGTGATATATTGCCTGTTTTAAGTTTAAGACGTAGAATTGGCCTTGAACCCAAAGAATATGATCCGGATACAAGAGTTTTAGTGTTCGATTCGGAGAGTTATCGTGTAGGGTTAGTCGTCGATAAGGTAGTTGGGATAGTAAATATACCTGAGTTAGGGATACAGCCTGCAAAAAATGTACTGGCAGACAAAGAGTCGTTTTTTATTGAAAGTGTATACAATTCAAACGATAGTGTTATAATGCTTCTTAATATGGATATAATTTTGAATGTTGACCATTCAAATATTGCTAAGGAGAAAAGAGATGTCACTGTCATTTGAACAAATCAATGAATCATACATGGATATACTTAAAGAACTCGGGAATATAGGGGCAGGTAACGCAGCCACTTCATTATCTGTTATGCTCAATAGAAGAATTGACATGAGTGTACCACAGGCAAGGATTGTTGGATTTGGTGATCTCGAGAGCATTATAGGACCTGAGGATGCATTGGTAGCTGCGATCTATCTTGAGTTTACAGGCGATATTCAAGGGACAATAATGTTTGTTTTAAGCCAGGATTCGGCTAAAAACTTGTTGCTGTTGTTAATTGGGTGTGAAATGAATCCGAAAGGAAGCGATGCTTTTTCAGAGTTGGAAATATCCGCACTTCAGGAAGTCGGCAACATAGTAGCAGGAGCATATCTGGGGGCAGTAGCAAGATTTACAAATCTAACAATGAAGTTATCGGTACCGAGTTTCGCTTTTGACATGATTGGTGCAGTGCTAAGCGTACCATTGATTGAATTTGGCCAAATGTCAGATAAAGCATTATTCATAGAGACTGACTTCTTAAATGGTGGCGACAGCATCAAAGGGGATTTTTTAGTAATACCTGATATGGAATCATACTCAATTATATTAAACGCTTTGGGAGTTATGTAAATGAGTGGTGTTATCAAAGTTGGAATGGCTGATCTAAACGCTATCGTAAGTCCAGGGATTCTTACTACACTCGGACTTGGGTCATGCGTTGGGATTGTGTTTTACGATAATAAAAACAAAATCGGAGGTATGGCGCATGTCATGTTGCCAACAAGCCGAATAGCAAACGGGGACAAGATAAATGAAGCTAAGTTTGCTGACACTGCAATCGAGAAACTTTTAGAATTAATGATAAGCATGGGAGCCAAACAAACTTTTATAACCGCCAAATTGGCTGGTGGCGCTCAAATGTTTGCCAGCAGAAACGGGTCGAATGATGTTTTAAAGATTGGACATAAGAATGTAGAACAGACTCTTAAGATACTCCAAGAAAAGAATATAAAGGTTGTAGCCCAGGATACAGGAAGCAATTACGGAAGGACTATAGAATTATATTCCGAATCTGGTTTACTTTTAGTCAAAACCATAGGCCATGGAGTAAAAGAGATCTGATGCAAAGTTGTCATATGCTTGTTAAGGAGAAAGATATGGAGAATCCAATTAACAAGGAATCAGATTATTTATGGATAGAATATAACAAAAATAAAGATATCAATATAAGAAATCAGATTATTTTGAGATATATATATTTGGTCAAACATGTGGTAAACAGAATGTGGGGTTCTTATTCTCACTTAAAACAAACAGAAGACTTAATAAGCTGTGGTGTTTTAGGTTTAATTGACGCGATTGATAGATATGATCTCTCGAGAGGGGTGAAGTTTGAAACATATGCTTACTTTCGAATACGCGGAGAAATCATAGATCAGTTAAGGAAAAATGATTGGATACCAAAAAATATTCGAACGCAAGCTAAAAATATTGAAGAAACAATTTCATTTCTTGAGAGTAAACTTGGCAGACAACCAAATGATCAGGAGATGGCAGACCATATGTCGATAACGATTGAGGATTTTCATAGAATTTTGGGTCAGCTTCATTCGTTTTCGGTGGTATCTCTAGATGAACAGTTATCAGATGCCACTCCTCCTTCTGTTTTAGTTGCTGACAAAGCTAAGACTCCCGAACGAATGGCTGGTATAAATGAGATAAAAACACTTTTGACTTTTGCCATAGACTCGTTACCGGAAAAGGAAAAGATCGTTGTCAGTCTATATTACTTTGACGAAATGAATTTAAAAGAGATCGGCAAGGTTTTAGGAGTTTCTGAGTCCAGAGTATCACAGATACATACAAAAGCTCTCTTAAGAATGAAAAATAAGCTTGCAAGACATAAAGAGTTAGTCTTTGATGAGGGGTATGATTAATGTATTGTATAAATTTCAGAGAGGATGGAGTTTATTTTAAATTTACTTCAGATCCGTCTAATCTCGCTGAAACGGAAAAAAGGCAGATAATTCAGCGTTTAAAGAGAAAAAATCTGGCTGGGCTGCAAATAAATACGCTTCTTCAAGCTATATATAAAAATGAAATTACGGAAGTAAAGATAGCTCATGCTCAGACTGACATAGCGATTGATGAGGAGATGACTGTCAGGATAACGAGTGATCAAATGCAGGCATTTGGTACTTTTCTACCGCCTGATGGAGGGAGAAATTTGTCGCTGCACGAAATTAATAGGATTTTAGAAGAAGCTGCTATAGTTTATGGTATAAAAAATGACGTATTGAAGGAAATTGTCTTAAAAAAGTTGTATGAAAATGAGATTCTGCTAGCCCAAGGAACACCGCCTAAGAATGGGCAAGATGCGGTTCTTCAATATCATATTGAACTTAACAAAAAAGCTAAGCCAAAGGTAGATGAGGATGGACAGATAGATTATCGACTTTTGGATACGATTGAGAATGTCAACAAAGGACAATTGCTTGTTTCAGTGATACCACCTACATCCGGTATCCCTGGAAAAACAGTATCAAACAAAGAAATACCGGCAAAACCTGGCAAGCCCTTAAATTTGCCAAAAGGTAAAAATACTGGCATTACAGATGATAATCTTGGACTTTTGGCCTTGATTGATGGTAAAGCGGAAGTGATAGACAAAAAAGTACATGTATTTACTGTGCACGAAGTCAAGGATAGTGTAGATCATTCGACTGGCAATATAGACTTCGTAGGTAATGTAGTGATAAGCGGAAATGTTGTTGGTGGCTTTGAGGTGAGAGCAGGAGGATCAATAGAAGTTAAAGGAGTGGTAGAGGGAGCAAATTTGTTTGCAGGTGGTAACATTGTCTTAAAACGGGGTGTTCAAGGAATGGGTAAAGGCTCAATTGTTTCAGGAGGAAATGTCATAGCAAGGTTTATAGAGAGTGGAAATGTCTTTGCAAAAGGTGATATTATAGCCGAAGCAATTATGCATAGTAATGTTCGCTGTGGGGGGATAATCAAGGCAGCCGGCAAAAAAGGCTTGCTTGTGGGAGGAAAGCTTCATGCAGGGCGAGGAATATCAGCTTTTACTATTGGTTCGCCTATGGCAACATACACCGAGATCGAAGTGGGGATCGACCCTGAAGTCAGAAAAGAATTTGATTTACTTAAAAAAGAACTAGCTATTATGGAGAGTGATGTAAAAAAGGCAGAACAGATATTAGCATTAGTAAATAAGATAGAAATGTCAGGCCAGCCGCTAACAATTGATAAGCAACTGTTAAAAGTAAAGGCAAAAAATACAACCAACGCAATTAATGCAAAAATCGATGAAAATAAAACAAGAATTCTTGAATTGGAGCACATTATTCTTTCGGTTTCGGAGAGTAAAGTGAGTGCGAGCAAGACTGTTTATTCAGGTGTTAACATTGCAATCGGCGCTTCTTCTATACGAGTTAAAGATACTGTTGAATATGTTACTTTCAAAATACAACATGGAGAAGTCAGACCTGTAGCGTATCAACCGAAGTAAACAAAGCTATATTTTTCCAAACCAAGATATTTTATCGTAAAACAAAATTACGTTGCCAGCTAAAATTCAGTGTGTTATAATAAGCCTTGTGTTTTGGCAGAGTTGCACGTTTATTTTGTTTTGATGCCCGCAGAGGAAGGAGGTAACGATATGGACATGATTCGTATGATTGAAAATGAGCAATTACGGAATAGTATCCCTGATTTTAATATTGGCGATACCGTCAGGGTATTAGTTAAAGTAGTAGAAGGAAGCCGTGAAAAACTTCAAGCTTTTGAGGGTATAGTTATTCAAAGGCAAAATGGTGGACTAAGAGAGACGTTTACCGTTAGGAAAATTTCATATGGCGTAGGTATCGAAAGGACATTCCCATTGCATTCACCACGAGTAGATAGCATCAACGTTGTTCGCAAGGGAAAGGTGCGCAGGGCCAAACTCTTTTATTTGAGAGAGAGGCTGGGTAAAGCAGCCCGTGTAAAAATCCTGGATGAGAAAAAATAGTTAACATGGGACTGGTGCCAGTCCCATGTTTATTTTATTGGTGGCACAAAGACTTAGAATAGGTGGATTATATCTTATGCCAGATCGGTATAAAGATGTTTTAGAATGGCTGCAGGCTATTGTGATCGCAGTAGTTTTGTCCGTTGTAATACGTCTTTTTCTTTTTGAAGTTATTCTTGTTGAAGGAACGTCTATGCTCCCGACACTCAATGAGGGTGACAGGCTTATTGTCAGCAAAGCGGAGTATAGTGTGATAAGTCCTGAAACGGGTGACATTGTAGTTTTCAGGAATTCAAAAGATCCAATTGAGAACTATATAAAAAGAATCATTGGTGTTGCGGGAGATCGCATTGAAATCAATGGAGGGTTTGTATATATAAATGGAATTCAATTGAATGAACCGTATATTCTGGAATCATTCTATGAATATTTCACAACAACTATGATACCACCCAATTCGATATTTGTGTTAGGTGACAACCGCAACCATAGCAGAGACAGTAGAAATCCTTATGTCGGTTTTGTTTCCGTTGATAATATTATTGGCAAAGCCAGGCTGAGGATATGGCCTTTGTGGGATATTGAATGGTTTAACTAGGTTTTTATAAAAAGCAATCAGAATTTTGCTAAATTGTAGACACGCACTAAGCAAATGCTAAAATTTTGCTTGAAAGAGGGTTCTTAAATGCAAATAGGCTGGTATCCCGGTCATATGAATAAGGCTAAGAGAAAAATTTCTGAGAGTCTGAAATTTATCGATTTGGCCATCGAGCTTCGGGATGCCAGGATCCCGTTAAGCAGCGCTAATCCGGATCTTGATACAATGCTAAAGTACAAAATGAGAGTAATATTGTTCACAAAAAAGGATTATGCTGATCAGGAAAAGACGTTAAAGTGGATTGACTATCTCTCCAAAAAAGGTGTAAATGCCACTGCTGTAAGCTGTATGGTGAACTCGGATGTATCGAGAGTAAAATCATTAGTTTCAGAAATTTGTAGCATACGCAGGCAAGAACTAAGGTCAAGGCAAGGCATTGAAAAGACAATGCGACTCATTGTTCTCGGCATTCCAAATGTTGGCAAATCAACGCTTATTAATAAGCTGACCGGAGAAAATAAAGCTAAAACCGAGGATAAGCCAGGTGTAACAAGAGGAAATCAGTGGATCAGGATCGATAAGTTTACTGAAGTTTTAGACACACCAGGCATACTATGGCCAAAGCTTGGTGATGAAAAGACAGCTTTAAACCTTGCATATACCGGATCAATTAAGCATGATACGCTCGATGAGGTTTTCATTGCTAAAAAATTTCTGGAAGAGATCAAGTTGCTTTATCCTCATGCTTTAATTCAAAGATATGGTATCGATGATATAAATACAGATACGGAAGATTTACTTGAAAAAATCAGTATCAGAATGGGTTTGTTAAAACCTGGGAACGTGGCTGATTTCGAAAAGGGCGCAATAAGGCTTTTAAGAGATTTTCAAACTGGGAAACTTGGGAGAATTACTCTTGAAACACCTCTTTATTAAGTTCGCACATGAGACTTTAAAATATAGTCGCTAGAGGTTTATTAAATTGGATGCTAGGGTTTTAAGACTCACATATGAAGAAATAAAGCTTCAAGCCAGCGGTTTTGAACTGTTAGCTGGAATAGATGAGGCCGGGCGGGGACCATTAGCAGGTCCTGTGGTTGCAGCGTGTGTACTTTTTCCAAAGGGTTTATGTATTTACGGGGTTGATGATTCAAAAAAACTATCTGCTAAAAAAAGAGAGTTGGTTTATCACGACATTATGGAAAATGCTTTAGCGGTAGGTGTTGGGGTTGTTAGCCATGAAACAATTGATCGTGTTAATATTTTAAATGCAACTCGTGAAGCGATGCTAACAGCTTTATTAAAATGCTCCGTGACGCCTGACATTCTACTCATCGATGCAGTTGAATTAAAGAATTGCGATTTGCCACAATTAAGTCTTGTGAAGGGGGACGAAAGATCACATTGTATCGCTGCAGCCTCGGTTATAGCCAAGGTGACAAGAGATCGCGTGATGCGAAAATGGCATGAAATATTTCCGCATTATCGGTTTGATAAGCATAAAGGATACGGTACACGCGAACACATAGAAGCAATCAAGAAATTTGGACTGTGTTCAATACACAGACTTACCTTTTGCTCAAAATTTAACTTTGGTGACGCAATTGGACAGTAAAGAGCTTGGCAAACGCGGTGAACAGCTGGCTGCCAAATATCTAGCAAAATCCGGTTTTAAAATAATCGAACGAAATTATCGTTGCCGTTTGGGTGAAGTCGATCTGATTCTTTCTAAGAATGATCAATTGATTTTTGTCGAAGTAAAAACCCGAAGCTCTATAAAGTACGGTCAACCGGCCGAAGCTGTAAATTCAAAAAAGAAAGCAAATTATTTTCGCCTTGCGACTCATTACGTTAGTTTCAAAAGATTAAATGATATAAACCTACGCTTCGATGTGATCGAGATTATGTATGATGCTGATGGTACTTATAAAATAAACCATATTCCGGATGCGTTTTAGATTTATATTGTGAGGTGATGCAAGTGCTTGCCAAAGTAAAAAGCACAGGCCTTTTTGGTATGGACGGATATATTGTTGATGTGGAAGTAGATATATCTAACGGACTCCCAGCGTTTGACATAGTTGGGCTGCCAGACACTGCTGTTAAGGAATCGAAAGACAGGGTCAGATCGGCTATAAGAAACTCCGGGCTGGAATTCCCGATGAGGAGAATAACGGTCAATCTAGCACCCGCTGATACTAAAAAAGAAGGACCTGCATATGATCTCGCTATAGCGACTGGCATACTAATAGCAACAGAGCAGTTATCTCAGGCTTTTACAAAAGACCATGTGTTTTTAGGCGAGTTGTCATTAGATGGCAGTGTAAAGCCTGTCCATGGCGTATTACCGATGCTTCTTTCGCTTGATGGAATTGCGGGGACTGCGATACTTCCTCTGGCAAATGCTCCGGAAGCGAACAATGTCGGCAAATTAAAGATAATTCCTGTAAAATCGCTCTCAGAAATGCTGGCTATTTTTAGAGGAGAGATATTCCCGGGGTTATGCGAGGAAATTAGTCAAAATGATAAAACTTATATAGATCATGAAGATTTTTCTGATGTGAAAGGACAGGATAAAGTTAAGCGAGCGCTAGAGATTGCTGCAGCAGGCGGACATAATGCTCTTATGATAGGCCCGCCTGGTTCAGGTAAGACAATGCTTGCAAAAAGGATGCCTTCAATTTTACCTGAGTTAACGCATAACGAGGCTGTAGAGATCACTAAAATTTATAGTGCTTCAGGATTACTTCAACCTGGTAGCGGTTTAGTCAAAATGCGCCCATTCCGTTCTCCGCATCATACTATATCAAATGCAGCTTTAGTCGGGGGTGGAAAATTTCCAAAACCCGGGGAAGTTTCTCTTGCGCATCACGGTGTTTTGTTTTTGGATGAATTGCCTGAATTCAGAAGGGATGTTCTTGAGGTATTAAGGCAGCCGCTTGAAGATGGAAGTATCAATATATCTAGAGCCAATGGAAAAGTTTTCTTCCCCGCTAAATTTACACTTATCGCAAGTATGAACCCTTGTCAATGCGGATTTTTTTCCGATTCCTCAAGGCAATGTACATGTACTCCTTTACAAATAACCAGATACCTTTCAAAGATTTCAGGACCTTTGCTCGACAGAATAGATATACAGGTTGAGGCTTCGGCCGTTCCATTCGAAAAACTGAGCGGTGCAAGAACACATGAAACTTCGGAGCAAATTCGTGAAAGGGTTAACAAGACAAGAAATATACAGCTTAAAAGGTATTCGGAACTAAAGATATTCTGCAATGCGCAATTAAGCCCTAAAGACATAGAGCGTTACTGCCAAATAGATGCGCAACAAAAACAGCTTTTAAAAAGTGCTTTTCAGTCGCTTGGCTTAAGCGCAAGGGCGTATGATCGCATACTAAAAGTAGCGCGAACAATTGCCGATATTGAAGAAAGCGAAAATATAGCAAGCTATCATTTAGCGGAAGCCATTCAATACAGGAGTATGGACAAATACCGAAAGGGGACTGTTTTCGCGTGATGTGCAAAAGTACCGACAAGAAACTGCATGAAGGACATCGGCAGAGGGTAAGAGCCAGAGTTTTAAGTGAGGGGCTTGATGCTTTTGAGGATCATCAGGTACTGGAACTTATTTTGTTTTATTGCATCCCTATGAAAGATACGAATGAAGTCGCACATACGATGATTAAGGAATTCGGATCGCTTTCTTCTCTTTTCGAAGCGCAGCCGGAAGACATAGCGAAAAGATGCAATGTAAGCCTAAACACTGCCATTTTTGTATCTCTGATTCCATCGTTATCGCGAAGATATTCCAAAACTAAATGGGGAGATAAACCACTTCTTAACAGTTCCACAAAAGCAGGAGAGTATGTGGTTTCGCTTTTATCAGGACGTACATATGAGGTCTTTTACGTAATCTGTCTTGATTCACAAAACAAAGTAAACTATGCAGCATTGGTGCACGAAGGCACGATAAACGAAGCGGCAGTATATCCAAGACTTATCGTTGAAGCGGCTTTACGCCATAAAGCTGCAAGTGTGATATTAGCGCACAATCATCCCGGCGGAGGTATGCAACCTTCTAAAGCGGACATTGAAGTCACACAAAGGATAAAAGAAGCCCTAAAGGCTATATCAATAGGCACAGTAGACCATGTTATCGCGGCGGGTGATAAATATTACAGCTTTGCCGAGAATAATTTGTTGTGATGGATTAAAACAATATAAAGAGTATCTTTTTAATTATTGTCCTGCATGGTTGAAATATATGACTTACTTCGGACTGTTTACTCTCATTATAAAACTGCATTTTTTTCTGTGAAATGTATCAAATCTCAAGCTTATCCGGAATTTAGCTTTTACGATCTAACCTACAGGCAAGTCATTGTTTCTGACTACCCACAAATCCAGCTGCATCTTTTTAATTAGATGTAATTTGGATGTACTATTATTGGCTAGAAAAACGCATTTCACAGGCTATATTTTCTCCGACAGACGCATGATAAAGCAGTTTATCGAATGTTAATAAAAACAATTCGGGAAGCTCGCGTTGCACAGTTTTTGCTGTGGCTAAATGCCAGAGATCAGCTCCTCGTAAAGGCCACTTTGAGGCTAGTTTTCTTAATTCTCCAACATCAGGGTTAATTCTTAACTTTCTCCATGGACCGGAGTCCAAGGTTTCCATGGAAGCATTGACTAATATTTCTGCCATCTCTCGTTCGCGTTTAATTCGGTTTAAAACGGCATAAACTTCCGCCAAAGCCAAGCTGGATAGCAGGTGTACTGCGTTAGTGCCCGCATAGAGCATAGCATGTTCGCTATGGCTATCCTGCATTAGCGTCTAGAGAACTGCCGAGCTATCCCAGTAAATAACCGAAATATCACTTGAACTCATCTGTTCCGATCCTCCTGTAAAAACTCCTGGGCTCTTTCTCCGCATAGAGGGAGAGGCGAAGGCATCTTTAAATTAACACGACGTGCAGGCTCTAACAAGCCGGCAAATTCAAGCTTGTTTAACCTGGATGTCAAAGACAAAGATTCATTATCTACAGGTGTTAATCTTGCCACAGGCTTACCTCTTTCCGTAAGAATTATTTCCGCACCTTTTTTTACTTCATTAACCAGTTTGCTTAAATTTCCCTTCGCCTCCCGCATTCCAACGCTTAGCTTATGCAAAATAATCACTCCTTATATGACATTGTAACTACATTTTAATTGTAGTCAATGTGTCTACATGTGTCAAGTAACATTTGCTGCACATTTTGCGGAAGGGTGTTGTATGGGTACTGTGATGAAAATATTTTTTAAATTGTTGTAGGGATTTTGGTTTCTCGTGCGTTTATTATATAGGGGGTAAAAATTGGAACGCGTATAGGTCATGCAAATCATACTTTAAAACCAAAAAGAAGGGAGGGATATAAGCAGGCGCGAAATAAGCAATGACCTGCTAATGGCTTGGGAAAGCCGTTTAGTAAAAATCAGAAAAAGTTATTTTAAGAAAGGGTGGGATTCGGGTATGTTTATGAAACAAAAGTCTAAGAAAACGATAAAGATATTTTCTCTGTTTGTTATAGTGCTGTCAATGGTTTTCATGCTGACCAATGTTGGCACAAATCTTGTTCAGGCTGATCAATCCTTAGATGAAGTGGTAATGACTGTTATGGCGGTAGACAGACAATCGCTTATCGATGCTGTGGGGCAATATGCGCAAACTGATAAAGCACATGAAATATTTATAGAATACGAAACTGACCATCAAGGAAACGTTTCAGGACCGATGGATTTTACTATTGACGACGGGGATATTTATCTGTTGGATTCAACTGAAAATAGAGTAATTAAATCGTCTGATGGAAAAATCGCTGAAATTGTACTAAAAGACATGGCCCGGAAGATAACCGCCCGAAACGGTATTCTTTATACCTTAAACAATGATTTATCTATAACCAGATATGATGATTCAGGCATGACCAGATTTTTACTTGAAGACAGAAGTATAAGCGAAGCGGTTGTCAATTTTCAGGCTATCGGCGAATATCTGTATATTAGCGCTTCATGCCCGAGTTTTGCTGGGGTTGGCAGTTACGGCAGTATTCGGACATATAAATTGGATTTGGCTAATGATACGGGAATTGCAGTAAGCATTGAGAGTTTTGAGGGAAGTATTCTTGACGAAAACACAATATATAAAACAATGATAGAGCCGAAAGAAGGAAAGAGTCTGGGCAATAAAGGAAGCATTACCATAACAGATATAAAAGCGGGGACAGAGGAAGTGATCCGGTTATCATCAGAACAGTGGTTGTTTGGCGCAATATACTTAGGCATTGATGAAAGCGGGAATCATCGGGTTAAGATGTCCGAGGCAACGAATGATGAAGTTGAACAAACCATAAGATATATAAGTTCTGATGGGAGGCTTAATGGAATACGTGTGCAGGGAGTTCAGGAGAAATACGGATCAAATCATGTGAAAGTCTTTAACAACAATGTCTATGAATTAAGAAACCTTAAAAATTCAGTTGATATAGTCAGGATAACTTCGGCTGATGAGAAGAGCGTAAAAACTTACAGATCGAAATTGTCAATAATAAGCGAATCAACAGAATTAACAGCGGATAAAGAGATCCAAACTGCAGCAGAGCCCTTAAGCTCCGGAATTACCAGAGCTCAGATTATGAGTAACGCTAGAAGTTTTCATCGTGGTTTTTTCTGGACAATTACCGAAGCCAATTTAAGACCTTTAACAAATTGGCTAAGACCTCGTTTTGTGACAGGTCCGGGAACCTATGAATTTATGCCGTACTGTTGGGGCGGATTTGATTCGCGCAGTTCGTTCGAAGTAGGTTTACAAAATGGCGGCAGGGTGGGAAATATAAATACTACGACTCCTGGTCATGTACCTAACACATTTGGGCTGGATTGCTCAGCTTTTGTATCGAGAGCTTGGGCGACAGCAAGGCACACTACGAGAACTCTTTATAGAATTTCACGGCAGATAACTTGGAACGAGTTGCGCCAAGGGGATGCTCTGAATTGGGTAGGCGAACATGTTCTTCTATTTTCACATTTTCTTCCGGACGGAAGAGTGGTAGTTTATGAAGCGACCACATCTAACAGACTTGATCGAGTAGCCAATACAATTCACATGCGAGCGAGCTTAACTAACTATGTTCCTATTAGGTTTAACAACGTTCTGGATTAACAATTAACCCTATGATGCTCAGTCATCATAACATTCTGATGGCTGAGCGCTCATATGCATATTCATATAAAAAACGGAGGGCAAAATGTCAAAACTAATATCATTATTAATAATCATATCAGCAATGCTGTTCTTATCGAGTTGTGCAAGAGATATTCAAAACAATCCAAAGCAAACTGAAACAAATCAAGGAGTTAACTATGTGGAATATGCTGAAAATGATAAAGAGCCGGGAAGAATCAATGAAGAAGTCATAGGTATTGCGAAATTTCAGACAAAAGTTGCTATAATAACAAAAGATACTGTGCGAAAAAACTCTTACTCCATACTCACAGAAGGACAGTTTGAAATGAGTTCGGATCGTATTATACATTATGATGCTGAAGGTAATTCTTACTATATAACTTATGATTCAAATTATGTTCCCAAAGGAACGACTGTTCCTGTAAATAAAAACGATATCGTATTAGTGATTGGAGAAGACGGTGATTACTACAGAATTACCTTCGCTCATGGGGATGTTCCGGCACCAATTGCATATATACCTAAGGACGCCATCAGCTTTGATGAGCGGCTCTTTGAAAATGCCAATCAGGGGAGGATAATTGACGCGATGACCTATAATAGCATAGATGGCAGAGAATTAGGATTAAGAACCGGCACCGGTAGTGTTCAAAGACGTGAAGATGGCTGGATTCAGCTTGCTTTTCCGAGCGGTGAAGAGCCTTTCTGGATACGAAGGGAATCATTAAGATTTGATTTTGCCCGTGAGGTATTGGATAAGGTTACAAGGCAAAAGGAGGAGTAGATGCTTGCGATTTATTTTTTCGATTCTTGATAAATTAGATGAAAAATAATACCAGCTATGCAAAAAAAGTTCGACCTGTGCAGTCGAAAACTAAAAGAAGTCGTAACAAAAGATTTGAAAGGAAGGTGTTGTTATGTTATCCACAAGAAACAGAGTACTTTCACTTATTAAGCAATACATTTGTTTTGTAAACAGAAGTTATTTATTGCTTGTTAGTTCATTATAACAAAATGCTTAATCTGTCCCGGGAAAGCCGGGAGGAAAGGAGGAACGCAAAAAATCAAAAAGTTTCAAAGCAGCGCTACAGTGTAAACGTGGCCACTTAATATGCAGTATTAAGCTTATAAAAGTGATTTCCAGCGAGTTTTGGGTCGATTCCCGGGGGTTTATAACTGGAAATTTTCTGTCAAAATCCCACAACGACTATTATATCTACAAAATTTTTTAATGGAGGATAACTATGAAGAAAATTGCTAAATTATTGGTTTTAGTTTATGCTTTGTTTGCCTTTACAATGATTGGTAATACATTAGCGCAAAGCGCATCCATTTCGCTCTTTGACGCTCCTCGTGTTATCTGTAAGACCGCTAAATTTGGTGTTCCTTCAGTTTATCTTGAGTGGGAAACTGATCAGTTGTTTGAAGTTGAAGGAATATACAGCTTCACCGGCAGGAGCCCGGTGTCCATTACCGGTTTATCGGTTGGGTGGTTAGTCGTCGACCATACTGCCAATCCCAAAAGTTTTGAAGTAGCAATCCGCACTCGAAAAGATGAAGCACCCTGGATGGAATGGGTTCGCTTCCCAGGAGATATTGGCCCTGGTGATAGCCCTTCCGGTCTCTTCTGGAGCCATTTATATATACCGATCGACTTCGGTATACACACTGACTTTGAAATAAGAATACAGCCTCCTGCTGGTGTGCCAATTACTTTTGTTCGAGTTGTAGTATTTGATAATAGCACTGTCCCTGAGATCCCCGAGATCCCCGAGATACTCGAGGAAATCAACCCAAGTGAACCTGTCATGGAAATTGCTGCCACCACAGCCCTTGGTGCTCCCGCTCAACCCCCCATTATCTCCCGCCTCCAGTGGCTGGGCACCGAGCACCCTTGGAATGTTTCACAGATACCAATTACCCATGCTATCGTTCACCACACCGCTGGTCACAATATTGCTCGAACCCTAAGTCAGTCCAAACAGGAAATGAGAACAATTCGGAATGAGCATATAGCCCAAGGCTTTAGTGACATCGGCTATAACTTCGTTATTGACAGAGAAGGAAGGATATTCCAAGGGAGACATAATCCTTGGCTCAGTACAACAGATGTTTTGGGAGCACATGCATTTTATTCTAATCATTACAGTGTAGGCATTGCACTCATAGGACAATTCCAACCAGGGGAACCCCATCCTACACCGGCGGTAGGCCATCCCAGCGAATTAGCGCGTCAAAACTTGGAAAGGTTACTGACTTGGAGATTTCACCAGCACAACCTGGATCCTCTGGGGATGGCTAATATTGCTACTTTTTGGGGCATTCGAAATATTCATAGAATTGCCGGACATCGAGATGTAGGTGCTAGGAACGGTTGGACGGCTTGTCCGGGGGATAATTTATGGAATTTGCTTCCTGTAATCAGAACAAATGTTCGCGCTTTAATACCTCCCCAACTTCGTGTATCACCTGCAACAGTAGCTGGTTCATTGGCCCCAGGCGCTGGTTTGACCACTATAGGAACAGTAAATGTAACCAATCCCGGAGGAGGAACTTTAAGCTGGTCTGCAACGAGTAATAGAGCTTGGTTAAGCGTAACACCAAGTAGTGGGACAACCACAACAGAAACAGACTCTGTAACTGTACGGGCAACTGCTGCAGGATTAGGAGTTGGCACTCATATTGGAACCATTACCTTTATTGGTGCTTCTCCGGCTACAGGTACACCTGCAACAGTAAGGGTTACTCTAACTGTTACCACTGCAGCGCCACTTGCATCACCTACAGCAATAGATGGTTCATAAGTTCAAGGTATTGGTTGCAACGGCTTTCATGTCAAAAAGGATGGATTCCATGGAAATGGCGAAAAGTCGTAGCAGACAAAATCAAGGAATCTCGTGATTCGAAAACATTTTGCGGCAAGCCGCAAGAATTCAAGATTCAGAATCGGAAACGCTAAACCCAAATAAAATAAGAAAACTCGTGATCAGGGGCTGAAAGCCCCTGATCACGAGTTTTAAACCGGAGGTAACGAATATGAAAAACAAAATGTTGATTGCAGGCGTGTTGATTGCAGCGGTATTGTCGCTTGGCACTCTTGTCGGAATAGAATTGTTCACGCGGAATGAGCCGGAGGTTGTGGCGACCGACCGAAACGAAAATGCAGGCAAAACAAATGAGCCGGCTTTTTTGATGACTGATCAAAAAGAAATTGCGGGTGAAATGACTGAGCTAAAAGTGGTTGCGAGGCTTCTCGCGCCCCAATATCATGTAGGAGAGAGAATCTGGTTAAGTAAAAACTTGTACAATTTGGGCGATAAATCGCTTGTTGTTTGGGGTGCTGATTCTATTCTTTTTTTTAGGGTTTATGATGAGCAGAATCAAGTTGTTATATCAAAGATCCCGGAACCGCAACCAGGCAGTCCGGTAGAATTCACCCTTAATCCCGGCGTTTTTGATCGTGGAGGGTCGTGGACAGAAAATTATTTTTTCGCCTTAGATCAGCCAGGCATATACAAAGTAGTAGCTTGGGCTGAATTAAGCATGGATGAGAATTTTGCCGACTCGCTGCATATCTACGCCGAGCCTATTTGGATAGAGATTGTTACCGGGAAAAAAGTGGAATATTGGCCGGTTGAATTGCACACGGAAGCCGCAACACCAGAAGAGATTAGGAAATGGGTTGAAAATTCTCTAAAGTTTGACATGGGACATTTTGCTAATGCTAAAGAATTTGGCGGTAAGCAATATCTTTTTGTTAGAAGTGGAATCCAATTTGGCTTCGAGCATCTGGTGCAAATCAAAGATGTACTTGTTATGGAAGAAGAAGAAGAAGAAGAAGAAGAAGTAGAAGTAGTAGTGGTAAAAACAAGCTTTGTCAAGCCTTCTTCAGTTCAACAAATAATGTTAGATGACCTTTATGATGTGGTTTACATCAAGGCGACAGGATTACCGGTCAGGTTTGTGCCCATAGCTGATGAAGAAATTTTTATTAAATCTCTTGCCTATATTCATTATCTTCCGGATATTGTTGCGCAGTCACGGTCAATAAAAATCTTCGCGCCTGCGCCGGGTGAGATGGTGGGTCGTAAGTTTAGCGTATCCGGAGTGGATAATGCTAAGGAAATTAGCTATTGGCTGCTTGATGCCAACCAAAATGTGTTGGTTTCCGGCTTAACAATGGGAACGCAGACCTCTGGTTTTACAAGACATCCTGTTATAATAGAAGAACATCTTCTAGGGCCGGGATATTGGACATATTTTAACTTTGACTTAAAAGTGCCTGAAAAAGTAGCGGACGGCGCGGATTTAATTTTAGGAGTTAGTACGGAATTTGATGATATTACAATCCCTTTGAAATTTGAATTAGAATGAGGGAGAATTATTCGTAAGAACGCAATTTCGCAACGGTAGCGGTAAAATAGAGGTTTGCAGGATATAATGAGGCTGGGGAGTGTAAGGCCTGAAATTGGTCGGATATCATCCGGGTAGTTATCCAGCACTACGGTGATGCGGTTCTTATCTGAATAATTGGCATCACGTTTTTTCAAAAAGCTTACCACCTCTTGGCTTCTGTGCCTCTCTTCATACGTGACGGCACTATTTTACTGCGTGCCGAACAAGGGCAAGCAATGCTCAAAGAACAATGGGAGCGCCTTGTGCCAGCTGATAGCACATTGAATAAAGGCACGGGAGTCGAAGGAGGTCCTTGGCATGGATTTGGTATTCTACAGCCTTTCAGCATGTCGCCGGATGGGAATAGACTTGGCTTTTTCCTTCACAGCCGCCGCGGCGGAAGTTTTGATCACACATCGATTGTAGGCTTTCTTGATCTTCAAACAAATACGCCGCATTTCACAGGAAGAGCTTTTTTCTATGATCTCACGTCTTGGCGGCCCAGATGGTCGCCGACAGGCGCATATATCTACTATGGCAGCCCTATATCCCGGGCGGATGATCCTATGGTGCCCGCCAATATAGATGTGTTAGGCGACTTCGCTGTGGACAGTGTTGTCAATGGGCAACGTTCTTTTAGTCTCCCGTCCCTTGAAATGGTCACGTTGCTTTTCCCGGAGGAAGTGCGGGCAGCCAAAGAGAAATACAAAGCCCCTGATTTCGGGGGATGGGGCAGTCTGGACTGGGCCATCAGATCGACCATTGATTTCCGCCCTTGGTTTAGCAACTTAAAGTGGTCTCCTGGGGATAATACTCTTTCGTTCACCACTGTTGCTCAACGGGCAGTATCTGAGGGTGAGTATCTTGAAGCCTACGCCAGAAATAAGGTCAAAGAAGAATTTGGGCAGGCGCAGTGGATCATTAATGCTGACGGAAGTGGACTAAAACTTAAAAGTGTTGTACAAAAAAATAACTAACTCAGCTTTCGGTCTGTAGTATCAAAAATACATTAGGGGGTTTTGACTCCTTATGCGTTTATTATGCGGTTATAAAATCTAATACTTTTTTATGATCGTTCAGCCATCATAACATTTTGCTGACTGAGCGATTATACGAATATCCATCAAAGTTTGATCTTACCCAACAGGTATTGGATAAGGTCATAAGTCAAAAGGAGGAGTAGATGCTTTCGATTTATCTTTCGATTCTTGATAAATTAGATGAAAAATAATACCAGCTATGCAAAAAAAGCTTTAACATACGGATAGAACGATGAATTGTAAAAAATTTTTAAATTGTTGTAGGGATTTTGGCTTCTCGTGCGTTTATTATATAGGAGGTGATAAACTGGAACGCGTATAAGTGATGCAAATCATACTTTGAAACCAAAAAGAAGGAAGGGATATAAGTAGGCGCGAAATAAGCAATGACCTGCTAATGGCTTGGGAAAGTTGTTTGGTAAAAATCAGAAAAAGTTATTTTAAGAAAGGGTGGGATTCGGGTATGTTTATGAAACAAAAGGCTAAGAAAACAGTAAAGTTTTTTTCTCTGTTTGTTATAGTGTTGTCAATGGTTTTCATGCTGACCAATGTTGCACAAATCTTGTTCAGGCTGATCAATCCTTCTGATGGCTGAGCGCAAATATGCAAATTCATATAAAAAATGGAGGGCAAAATGTCAAAACCAATATCATTATTAATAATCATATCAGCAATGCTGTTCTTATCGGGTTGTGCAAGAGATATTCAAAACAATCCAAAGCAAACTGAAACAAATCAAGGAGTTAACTATGTGGAATATGCTGAAAATGATAAAGAGCCGGGAAGAATCAATGAAGAAGTTATAGGTATTGCGAAATTTCAGACAAAAGTTGCTATAATAACAAAAGATACTGTGCGAAAAAACTCTTACTCCATACTCACAGAAGGACAGTTTGAAATGAGTTCGGATCGTATTATACATTATGATGCTGAAGGTAATTCTTATTATATAACTTATGATTCAGATTATGTTCCAAAAGGAACGACTGTTCCTGTAAGTAAAAACGATATTGTATTAGTGATTGGAGAAGACGGTGATTACTACAGAATTACCTTTGCTCATGGGGATGTTCCGGCACCAATTGCATACATACCTAAAAATGCCATTAGCTTTAATGAGCGGCTCTTTGAAAATGCCAATCAGGGGAGGATAATTGACGCGATGACCTATAATAGCATAGATGGCAGAGAATTAGGATTAAGAACCGGCACCGGCAGTGTTCAAAGACGTGAAGATGGCTGGATTCAGCTTACCTTCCCGAGCGGTGAAGAGCCGTTCTGGATACGAAGGGAATCCTTAAGATTTGATCTTGCCCAAGAGGTATTGGATAAGGTTACAAGGCAATAGGAGGACTAAATGCTTGCGATTTATCTTCCGCTTCTTGATAAATTAGATGAAAAACAATACCAGCTATGCAAAAAAAGCTTATAACATACGGATAGAACAATGAATTGTAAAAAATTTTTAAATTGTTGTAGGGATTTTGGTTTCTCGTGCGTTTATTATATAGGAGAGCATAACACATACGGAGCATGTATAAAAAGGAAGGGGTAATGGAGGAATAATACAAATCAAAGTGACCATGGAAGAAAATGAAATCAGCAGAGTATTCAGACACGAATCTGATAATGGAACTAATTGTCGCCAAACTTGGGTAACTATTATATAATCCTTCGTTTGACAGCAAAAAAAAGAAATAGGCCCCTAAACTGCCTTTAAATAGCCAGTTTGAGGGCTTTGTTATTTGTCAGAAAAACCTAGTATAATTTATTTATTTTCGATGATGCTAAAATATTT